>ERZ791909.9-NODE-9-length-285213-cov-11.627084_pt1 | contig 285213 bp, 247 predicted proteins | sample MGYA00510143_ERZ791909 | MGnify/ENA primary metagenome ERZ791909 (study PRJEB30046, sample SAMN00792093) | human gut metagenome | study: EMG produced TPA metagenomics assembly of the A metagenome-wide association study of gut microbiota in type 2... | reverse complement strand
GAGACATTGAGCTTGGCAGTACTAATAGGTCGAGGGCTTGACCATGCGAATGGTTGAAGGGTAAATGTGTGTTTAACACGCGATGGTTTTTTCGGTTGCCTCTCTTTTCCTTTGTTCAGTTTTCAGGGCGCAAAAATTTTATTATAACACATTTATGCCGTTCGGATTTTTATCCGAACGGCTGTTTTTTATGATTAGGCATTTATCATTTGCTGTGCTCTATTTTCTAGAGTTAATAGGAGAGATTTGCTTACTGAAATATAAAACCAATTCGCCATCCTCCATCTCTGCAAATAAAAACTTTGTAAATCCTAAGTGTAAGTAGATGGCAAGCGTTCGGGTTTCCTTTGCCTCAACGCCTATTGTCAGCCTTGATAGATGATTCCGTATTGCAAACTGCTCCATTTCCTGCATTAATTTAGAAATATGGCCTTGTCCTTCATATCTCTTTTGAATTCGCAAAGCATTGATGTTTGCAATTTTTTCCCCATCACATAATACTTTTCTGCCTGCAATTGCACTGCACGCAGGTGATAATAGTAATGTGCCCTCCCCGATTGCAACATCATTATGCAGGATTAGAAAAGTTGCCGCTTTTCCTGACCGGTTATTTTCGATAAACTCTTTTTTCCAATCAATCCAGCGTTTATCGTTCCCGTTCTCTGCAATGTTTCGATTCCAGAGGGATTCTAGCTCCGATTCGGTTGCCCGCTGATACAACATAAGGAATCCCCTTTCAAGCGCTTGTGTTTTTGTTGGTTTAACGAATTTAATATTATAACAAATTGGGGAAAAGCGCAAGCGCCCAATGAACGGAACGATATTTTTACGCCATCCTACCAGCACGTTATAAGATTTTGGATGAATTTTTGTATCGGTATAGGCAATAACCTTAATGGCAGATCTAAAAATAATCAACAAATATTGACAAATAAAATGGATTATCTATAATGAAGGAAGGGATTATTGTGAATCCTTTTTTGGTCTTGATGATAACAGGCTTTTACCGGGCATACGATCAATTGACAGAAGAACATAATTGGAGAATTAAATAATTTTTTGGAGGCGCGTATGAGTTTTTGGTCAGTAGCCCAAAATATTCTGATTCTATCCGCACTTCTCATTGGCGGATTAGCGTGCGGATTTGAAGCGATTTATGAAATTAAACAGGGCGGCAAGTGGCGCATCTGGAAGAATATATCGATTGGCTTACTCACGGTTTATGCCGCGTTGGTCGTCATGCTGACGATGCATTGAATCGCTATCTTATAAAAAGCTTTGTGTTACAGAAAACCCGGCAGGCCGGATGCATCGTTGCATTCTGCGCCTGCCGGGTTCTTTTATGGAGCCAATTACAGTTCATGCGCCAACGGAAACCGTACCTGGAACACCGTGCCCTTCTCCACCACGCTATCCACGCTGATGTCGCCGCCGTAGAGCTGCACGATATGCTTGACAATCGAGAGGCCGAGTCCGGTGCCGCCCAATTCCCTGGAACGGCCCTTATCCACGCGATAGAACCGCTCGAAGATACGCGGCAGGCTTTCCTGTGGGATGCCGAGGCCTGTATCCTCCACCTTAATGACCGCCATGCCGCGCGCAGCCTGCGTGGAGACGGTAACGCTTCCGCCCGGGCGATTATATTTGACGGCATTTTGGATGAGGTTTGTAAAGAGCTGAACGATCCGATCTGGGTCTGCTCGAATGGTGAGCTCTGGCGTGAGCTCAGAGGAAAAGGCGATTTGCCGCTCCTGCGCCATGGGGGAAAGGTGCTCGAGCGCCTCCTGTGCGATCTCTGATACATCTGTACATTGGGTTTCCGGCGCTTTTTGCAAATTGTTTTCGATTCGGGAAAGCTCTAAAAGATCATCGATTAGACGCTGCAAGCGATCCGCCTCAATGCCGATAATTTCATAGAATTTCGCCCGCGTCTGCGCATCCCTCTTTTCATCCTGAAGAAGCTCTACATAACCACGGATGGAGGTTAACGGCGTTTTCAGCTCGTGCGTGACATTGGCGACGAATTCCCGGCGCATCTCTTCCAACTGATGGAGCTTGGTCACATCCCGCACCACAGCGAGCGCGCTTTTCGGCGCATAACTAAGCTTGGCGGCATAGAGTTGGAGCACGCAAGGGGCAGGGGCAGAGAACGTAATCTCTTTGGAGAGATCGTGGCCTGTTTCAATCGCTTCATCCATTGCCTGCTGGAGATAACGGTAATTTGTGCCGCATTCGGAAAGGGAAGTTGCACCTTCCGGGGCGGGGCCGAGCAGATTTCCCGCCCGGCTGGTCAGCAAAATGAGCTGATTATTTTCAATGGAAACAACGCCTTCATCCAGGCCCTGCAAAATGGCACGCAGCCGTTCGTTGCTTAAACGCAATTCGTCGCTCGTGTCGCTTAGCTCCTGTGTAACGGAGTTGAGCGCAGTGCTCAATTCGCTTAACTCGCCTTTTGGCTGTGCACGCTGGGAAAGATCCCCTGCGGCGATCCGGTTTGCAATGGTGGTTAAATCAGATACAGGCTTGACAGAACGCGCCGCCCAGATGCGGGAGAGGAGGAATGCAATGACAATCCCCGCCACAAGGCCAATGCAGGCATACAAACCCAGCAGCAGTGCAGAGTGCCAAACGCTCGTCAGCGGCATGGCCGCCCGGTAAACGATGCCGTTGGAGGCATAAGCCGCATAGGAATAGAGAATGGAGGTGGATTCGCTTTTGCGCGTGTGAAATCCCCACCCCTCAGAACGCGCCTTCTGCACCTCGGGGCGGTCTGAATGGATTTGGCCGAGTGTCGAATCCGGCCCGCTGTCCGCAACTACACGGCCATCCGGGCCGAGGATCGTAATGCGGATGTCCAGTCCGCTGCCGGAGAGAGCACCGGCGCAGCGATCTGAAAAGTCATCGGGGTTTTCCAGCAGGGATTCGCCCTGCGCGCTGAGGATCAGCAGGATGCTTTTCAGCTGTGTTTGCGTTTGGTGCAGGTTATACCGCTGAACAAGGGGCATAGAAAGCAGAAAAGCCGCGATCAGGCTGACCACGGCAGACACGGTAAATAGGCGGATCAGATGCTTTTTCATGGCGTTCCTCCAAGAAGCGGTCAGCGATTATCCTCTGCGAAACAATAGCCCACACCGCGCACGGTTAGGATATATTGAGGATGATCCGGTTCATCCTCAATTTTTTGGCGCAGGTAGCGGATGTGGACGTCTACTGTGCGGGTATCGCCGAAAAATTCTGTTTTCCAAACGCGCTCCAGCAGCATTTCACGCGTGAGCACGCGGCCGGGTTTTTTCATCAGCTCATAGAGCAGATCAAATTCCCGCAGGGAAAGGGCGACTGGCGTTCCACTTTTGGTGAGCTGATGGCGGGCAAGATCAATGGTGAAAACGCCCCGCGTCATGCTTTCTTCCGGACCGCGCAGGTATTCCACGCGCCGTAGGAGCGCCTTGACGCGCGCGGCAAGCTCTTTTACGCTGAAGGGTTTTGTTAGATAGTCGTCCGCACCGAATTCCAGGCCGAATACGCGGTCGCCCTCGTCGCTGCGGGCGGTAAGCAGCAGGATGGGCAGATGCCGCTGCGCCGGATTCTCCCGAATGCTATGGCAAACGCTCAATCCGTCCGGCGGTGGCATCATCCAATCAAGCACCAGCGCATCCGGCATTCGTTGCTGCATGGCATATAGCACTTCGCTGCCGGAAGCAAATTCCTGTGTTTCAAAGCCCGCATCCTGAAGCCCAAAGGCGGCAAGCTGGCGGATATTAACTTCATCATCTACGATATAAACCAATGGCATAAAGATACCCTCTTTCAAGTTGGGGTGACTAAAAAGCTGGGATGCAATTTGAATGCGTCAGGGGATTTGTGTCAAGCCTGAGCAGTGGAGCGAGGGGCTATTGCCCAGCCGCTTTTTACGGAATATACAAGGCGATCGCCTTGCTGTAGATTGAATTCGGAAGCCTTCTGCCCCGGAATACGGATTTGGCAAAAGCCGCCCGCACGGGAGAGCACTTGGGCATGCATCAACTTGCCCTGCGCCCATTGCGCATCCACAACAAAATTTCCCCTCGCCACAAGCCCTTGAAACGAGCCGTCCGGCCATGCCTCTGGCAGAGCAGGCAGAAGATCAATGACGCCTGCATGGCTTTGCAGGAGCATTTCGGCCACACCTGCCGTGCCGCCGAAGTTGCCGTCGATTTGGAAGGGGGGATGTGTATCCCACAGATTCGGCAGCGTGCCGAAGCGCAATAGATCGCCGTATAGTTTATGTGCACGGTTGCCCTCCCCTGTGCGGGCCCAGAGGTTAATGCGGTGTGCCATCGCCCATCCGGTGGATTTATCGCCGCGGCGGTTGAGCGTGACCTTTGCAGCCGCTATCCACTCCGGCGTTTCTCTTGTGATGCAAGAGCCGGGATATAGGCCGACCAAATGCGAGATGTGGCGGTGATGTGATTCACCAATCTCGCCGTATTTTCGTTCTTCACGGAATTCTTTCACCTGGCCGGAGGAACCGATTTGGACGGGGTCAAGCCTTGGAAGCTGCTCGCGGAGGGTTTGAATCAAAGGGGGGGTCAGCCCCAGCTCGCATGCTGCCGCAATGGTGTTTTTATGGTTTTCCCAAACCATTTGTTGATCGAAGGCGCAGCCAACGGTTCGATAATAATCGTTATTTTTTCGCTGCTCCGGCGAGGCGGAGGCAGCCACAAGCAGATGGCCGTTTTGCTCTTCTAGTGTTTTGGAAAGAAAGCTTGCCATGCCATATAAAATGGGATAGACCTGCTCCAACACACGGCGGTCCATCGTGAACGCATAAGCGTCCCAGAGGAGCATGGAGGTAAAGGCGCCTGTGCCCGGGCCGGAATGCTTGCTTGCGCCCTCAATTGTATAAAGCCATGCGCCCGTGCCGATCGTCCAACCGTTTTGACCGGGCGCCTCCAGGCGGCTTGGGTGTAGAATCCCAATGTATTCATCTGCCTTGCGCTCCGCCAAGGGGAGATAAGCGCGGTTATACTCTGCATAGGCAGTGAACATCTCAGCTAAATTGGTGGAAAATGCGGGCCAGTAATTCATTTGCACGTTGATATTATGCCAGTAGCCACAGCTCCACGGTGGATTGTCGTGGCAATTCCACGTGCCTTGCAAATTGGCGGGAGGTGTTCCCGCGCGGGAAGAGGCGATCAGGAGATAGCGGCCATATTGAAAATAGAGCTCCTCTAAATAACGCGCCTGCACATCCTGTTTGGGGGGCAGGTGCAGGCGGCTGCGAAGCCGTTGTTCCTTGGCATAGCGCCGATAACGCTGTAAAAGAAGATCCGTAGGAAGCTGCGATTCACCTCCGAAATCCACTGCCGCACGGTTAAAATATTGCGTATAATCCGTAAGGTGGCGCCTGTATAGCGCATCATACGGCTTTTCGCAGGCGGCTTTCAAAATCGCTGTGATCTGCTCATGTGGGTGCGGATAAGGCGCGAGCTTTTTCGCCCGGTCTTCCTCTAGAAAGACACGGCTTTCCATCTGATAATTGGTGCCGAGCGCGATCAGGAGGAGGGCAGAATCGGCGCCCTCAACCCGGAGTAATGCCTGCTCTCCGTTCGCATCCGTCTGAACGGAGAGGGCTCCCCCCTGCGGAAGCACTCGAAATTGCCCTTCAAACAGAATATTGTAATAATGCATCCTCCCGGAGAGAAGGAGCGTATCCCCATGCGCTGTGATTGATCCACTTTTGCCCGCCTGATCGCCTTCTTTCAGGCTATAATCCCGCACAAAGGGAATTGTGGGGCGCAGGGTAAAGGAAAGGGCGGCGGGCTTGGAGGCGGTCAAGTAGACTACCATGACCCGATCTGGATAGCTGGTAAAATATGTGCGCTCGTAGTGAACGCCCGCGCAATCGTATTTTACATAGGCAAAGGCCTCGTTGAGAAGCAGGCCTCGCTCATAGTTTTCTACCGTTGTATGCCCAAAGTCCAGATACGTTTCGGAAAAGTTGTTGAGCCCACCGATGCCATAAGGATTGGATAGCGATTTTTCCGTTAGTTGGATGCGCTCCGTGTCGGTGCGTCCAAATACATTTGCGCCGAAATAGCCGTTTCCGAGTGGGAGAGACCATTTTTCCCAGGCTTCCGCTTCGCTCATTCGATCCGCAAGGGCAGGGGATTGGTACCATAAGCGATAGGGCTTCACACTGCCACCTCGTTTTCTGATTCATAGATAATGCTCAACCATATTTTGTCAAACACGCACGGCTTTCAATGCTTCCAAGTTTCAAAGCTGCACAGCTTGAAACTTTACAACCTGTTTGAAGCTATTTTATCATAAACCGAGGGCAATGCAATGCGTTTTTTGCGGATTTATTTTTCTGTGGGAGTTGCACCCTGGTTGAGATCCGGGTGCTCGCCTGTTTCAATGAAGATCGTCCATTCTGCAATATTGGTAGCGTGGTCGGCAATCCGTTCGATATATTTGGCAATAAACATATAATCCGCTCCACGCGGTACCACCACGGGCTGCCCCTCAATAGCGGCGCAGATTTCGAGAATTGTGCGGGAAAAGAGTGCATCCACTTCATCGTCGCGGTCGCACACTTCATAGGAGAGCGCGATATCGTGCGATACAAAGGCGGAGAGGGCATCGTCAAACATGCTTCGTGCGCGTTCCAGCATTTCCCCCAGGTGCACAGGCGGCCGCGCGCCTTCGCTTAGGGGAGCAAGCGCGCGCAGGATCTCGCAGGTATCGCAGCATTGATCGGAGATGCGCTCCATATCGGTCACAATCTTCAATGCGGCCGTGATTGTGCGCAGGTCGCGTGCCAATGGCTGTTGCAGAGCAATGATGTTAACGCAGCTGTCTTCAATCCGGCGCTCCATGGTGTTCACGGTTTCTTCCCGCCGTGCGACTGCGGCGGCGGTTTCCGGATTTGGCTGGCGCAGCATCTGGAGTGTGTCAGCGATAATCGTATCAATGAGATGCCCCAGATCAACAAGGCTGCCTTTAAGATCGCTCATTTCATGTTCAAACAGGTTCCTAGGCATAATTTTAGCTCCTTTCTGAATGTTAGCCAAACCGCCCGGTGATATAATCCTCCGTGCGCTTATCCTGCGGCATGCTGAACATTGCCGGCGTTGCGTCGTATTCCACGATTTCCCCCAACAGAAAAAAGGCGGTACGGTCGCTGATGCGAGCGGCCTGCTGCATGTTGTGCGTGACGATAACGACGGTGTATTTCTTCTTTAGCTCCGCCATCAGATCTTCGATCTTGGTGGTGGAGATGGGGTCAAGGGCGCTGGTTGGCTCATCCATGAGCAAGATATCCGGCTCTACTGCCAGCGCGCGGGCAATGCAAAGGCGTTGATGTTGGCCACCGGAGAGGCCGAGCGCAGATTTTTTGAGCCGGTCTTTCACCTCGTCCCAGAGTGCAGCCTCCCGCAGGGAGCGCTCCACAATCTCGTCGAGCTCGTGCTTTTTTTTGACGCCGTGCACGCGCGGACCGTATGCAATATTATCATAGACGGACATAGGGAAGGGATTTGGCTTTTGAAAAACCATACCCGCCCGCCGGCGCAGGAGCGTCACGTCTGTCTGCGGGGCATAGATATCCTCTCCGTCAATGAAAACGCCGCCGGTAATTTTGCAGCCTTCAACAAGGTCGTTCATACGATTAAGCGTCTTCAGACAGGTGGATTTTCCGCATCCGGAAGGGCCGATGAAAGCTGTGATTTCCTTTTCCGGGATTTCCATCGAAAGGCCCTTGAGCGCATGAAAATCTCCGTAATATAAGTGAAGGTCGCGCAGAGCGATTTTTGGGTTGCTCATTGTGTTTCTGCTCCTTTCAGAATCGGTTGCGGGCTTTTTAGCCCTGCTTCTTACGCAGCGCCCGCGCAAAGATGCCCGCGAGCCGGTTGAGGAGGAAAACCAGGATCAGCAGCACCGCTGCTGTGGCATAGGGGACGGAAATCGGATCGCGCGCCTCCATCGCCGAGGTGTAAAGGAAGAGGGAGAGCGTGCAGCCTTGGCCCATGATATGACCGAAGAGTTCCTCTGGCAGGCGAAATCCTGATACGCCCACCGTGAAAAGAAGCGCGGCTGTTTCGCCAACGATCCGCCCCATGGCGAGCACGATGGCAGTGGCAATGCCGGGCATGGCGCAGGGCAGCAAGATGGAAAAAATGACGCGCAGCTTTGACGCGCCCAGCGCCATCGCACCTTCCAAATAACCCTGCGGAACTGCAATGAGCGCTTCCTCTGTGGTGCGCACAATCGTGGGGAGGATGCAGATGGCCATGGTCAGGCATCCCGCCAGGATGCTGTATTGCAACTGAAAGCTGATGCAAAAAACTGCGTAACCAAACAAGCCGAAAATGATGGATGGGATGCCGGAGAGTACCTCGGTTGCAAAACGGATTGCTTTCACAAGCCGGCCCTTTTTGGCATACTGCGTCAGATATACCGCGCAACATACGCCAATCGGGACGGCAATGAGCAGCGTTATGGCCACAACATAAATCGTGTTGATGATCATGGGGAGGATACCTTTGCTGCCCGTCCGGCTGGCGGAATAGGTGCTTGAAAGGAACTCCCAGGAAATATGAGGCAGGCCGTTCCATAGGATGTGGCCGAGAATTGCGGCGAGAACCGCAACCGTGCAAAAGGCGCAAAGATAAATCAGCGTGCGCAGGGCGGCATCTTTCACACGGAATCGCCGGCGCGCAAGAGAATGGGGGGGAGCGAGAGCAGCAGGATTTGACACATTTTTATGTTTCACCTTCACCCACTCCTTTCTTGGAAACCCAGGTAAACACCACATTGATGATCATCAGGAAAAAAAACAGTACGAGCCCAATGCCAAACAGGGCTTGTTTGTGCAGGCCGGTCGCATAGCCCATCTCAAAGGCGATGCCTGAGGTCAGCGGCCGCACCGCGCCGAATAGATGTGGAAAGGATACCGTGTTACCTGCCACCATGATGATTGCCATCGTTTCGCCGATGGCCCGGCCCACGCCGAGGATCACGCCCGCCAGGATGCCGGATTTGGCGGCGGGGATCTGCACCTTGAAGATCGTGCCGATCTGTGTGTTGCCCAACGCGAGGGACGCCTCTTTGTATGAGGGAGGGACTGCCTCCAATGCATTCTGCGCCACGTTGATGATTGTGGGCAAAATCATCATGGCAAGAATCAGGATAACGGCCAGCAGGCTATCCCCATTGGTCCGACCGGGAAACAGCGCCCGCAGGCCGGGCACGATCACCCGCATGCCGAAAAAACCGAAGATGACGGAGGGAATGCCTGCGAGCAGTTCTACCGCTGGGCGGACAATACCACGCAGCCAGCGGGGTGCAAGCTCCGCGAGGAATACTGCGGTTAGCAGGCCGACCGGAACCCCAAGCAGGACGGCTCCCACTGTGCCGAAAACGGAGGTGAGCACCATATAGGCAATCCCATAGGAAGGCTGCTCTGCCGTGGGGCTCCAATCGGTAGAGAAAAGAAAATCCTTTAAGCCGATTTGGTAAATGGCCGGGGCGCCCTGTAGCACCATATAGATGCAGATGAAAGCAACCGCGCCGATCGAGACGCAGGCCGCCGCCAAAAAAACAGATTTTGCAAAGCTCTGCACACCGGCGGAGAGCAGGCTCAGCGCCGCGGCAAACAGGGGAAGGGCCAACGCCAAAAAAAAGCCCGATTGCATGGATAAATGAATATTATCCACACCCACAGCTGCTACGCGCTCCTGTAAGGAGGCGCTGCCGGAGAGCAGCATGACGGCGCAGAGCGCCCCCGCCGCATAGGCGCCGCCTGCTGCCGAGGCTTTTTTCAGCACGAGCAACACCCCGCCACCGATGCAGCCGGCAAGCACGCCCGCGAGGGCTAGCCGCAGCGAAAGGGGCAGGGGGATAACGGAATCGTTAACACGCAGCGAGGCGGTCAGCAGCTGATAGCCATTGAGTGAGTAGGATAAATTATTAAAAACACCATGAAAAACGGGAAGAAATAGCACGCCTGTAGCAGCGCTGCCAAGGCAGAGCGCCGCTATACGCAGAAAAAGGGCTTGCCTGCGCCTTGTCTCGCTGTGGCGCAGGCTATTCAAATTCTGGCAATCCATTCGTTCACCTCAATTGTAATGCCGGGAGAAACGAATGGAATCAGAGACTAATCCGTCTTTTTCTGCGAAAACATCCATTCCACCCATGGCTCATGTAAATAAAAAGGGCAAAACATTGCATGCCCAAAACGCTTCCATCGGGTATAGCGCAACATTTGCCCGCCGGCATTGCGCACGCTCTCCACCATGCCGTCGGTGGAGGAGACGGGAACGATGTGGTCGTTTGTGCTGTGTCCCGTCCAAATAGGCGTTTTAGTAATTCGTGCAAAGGCTTCGTCATCCGGGTAAAAATCACCCGCCATCAGCGGAATGGCAGCCGCATAACGATCCGGGTGTAGATACAGCTGATTCCAGCAGCCCTGCCCACCCGCTGAAATGCCAGTGAGATAGACCTGTTTCTGCTCGATTGGATATCGTTCAAGCAGAAGCGCCCACAGCCTGTCCCAGATGCCGGGAAAGCCGTGAACACCGTTATCGTCATAATTTTTCGTATGCCACTGATAAGGCGTCGGCAGCGATGGGATCAGGAGAATGCACTCCCCCCGCTTCCCCGCGCGGGCAAGCGCCCACTGCATGGAAAAAGAAGCGGTCACCGGTTTCACACAGCTTCGGCCGCCGCCACCTGCTCCATGTAGGAAAATAAGCAATGGAAGCGATTGACCATCGCTGTTGCGGGGAACGCGAATGACGAAGGGGAGACTGAACCGCATATCAACATCATAATAAATCCAACGCTCGAATTCACGCGGCAGAAAGTGGGAATCCTCCCGTATCAGGCCGCGCGGCTTTTGCTCCTTCTGACAGCATCGATCGGTTTCCGTCCGCAATTTCGTCAGCAGGAGCGCTTCCTCCTTGGCCCACTGATACTGCTGCGGAGAGGCGCATTGATAAAATGGGAGTAATTCCGGAACAAGCCCTTCTTTGGTCAGGCAGTAGAGCCTGCCGTCGTGATCGGCCGGAAAGACGCTTCCGGTGGCCAAGCGTGCTAACTCCCCGAGTTGATCCTGTTGCAGCGTCAGCAGGGCGACATATTGCGATGGATTCCAAAGCGCGCATTGAAATTGCTCCTGAACGGTAAAATGATGAAGCGACTCATATGGCAAGCACTTTTCGTTGACATAGACAGAATATGCCCCTTTTCTAGGCAGCATGGCACGTTTGATACGCGGTTTCATAGGAATTCCCCCTTTTTCATAAACACCCGCTTTTTAAATACTCTAGCATATTTGGGTGGAAAAAGCGAGTTCTGCCCGCACATCCCGAAACGCCCCGCAGAAATGTGGCAGCGGCTTTGTGCCGGCGTTTCGGTTTGTGCTGGCATGACTTGGTTATCAAGGGGATTTTATAAAAAGGGCGGGCAAATAAAATACCGAAGGCGCGTTTAGCTGTTGTTTGGCACAGCGCCGTTCTCCTCAATGATCTTCTGGCCTTCCTGGCTGTTGGCAAATTCGAGGAAAGCTTTCGCAAGTGCATTGGTGGTGCCCTTCTTCGTAATCATGAGGAAGGGGCGTTGAACCTTGTAGGTGCCGTCCTTAACGGTAGATTCACTGGGGCTGACGCCTTCCACCTGAAGTGCTTTGACCGTATCGTCCACTGCGCTCAGGCTAATGTATGCAATGGCGTTTTCATTGCCTGCGACAGCCTGCTTGGCAGCTCCGGTAGAGTTATAAACATTGGCATATTGGCATTTGCCTTCCACTGCTTCACCTTTTACTTGAATGATTTCCTCAAACGCGCCACGGGTGCCGGAGCCCTCTTCGCGGCCAACGACTACAATTTTGGCATCCGCCCCGCCAACATCCTTCCAGTTGGTGATCTCACCGGTATAGATTTTGCCGATTTGCTCCTGTGTCAGCCCAGTTACTGTGTTTTTGGGGTTGACAGCCATAGCGATACCATCGAAGGCGATAGTGTAGATATCAAAATCATCCGGGTTTTCACTGCTTTTTACGTCACGGGAAAGAAGGCCTATCTGCGCCGTGCCGGCAGAGACAGAGGTAGGTCCCTCGCCGGATCCGTTGCCGCCCACTGTGACGGTCACGCCTTGGTTTTTCTCCATGAACCTTTCGCCAAGCGCGTTGGAAATCTCTGCCATGGAGGTGGAGCCGTTGAGGTTCAGCGTCCCGCTGAGCACAGCGGCATTTGATTGCCCGGAAACGCCTTGCCCTTCCACCGGATCATTCGAGCAGCCTGCGGCAAGCGCCATAGTGCCCACGAGGGCGGCGCATGCGACGAACGCAATCCATTTTCTTTTCATCTTTCGTTGCTCCTTTGTTGGATACTTTTTGGTGCATCTGTATCATAAGGCATGTATGTTAAAATGGCGTTAAAACGAGCTTATACTCTGTTTAAACCTAAAAAAGCCCGCTGCGGGCTATCGCAGCGAGCTTTTTTGTGTGAAGTGGGGCGCGGTTTACACCGCTTGTGGATACGTAAATTCCTTTATCCGAGCGGCATAAAGGAAAGCTCAAACTCCAAGCTTTCTTTTGCGGAGATGATGAAGTTTTTCCATGGCTCCGGACCGCAGCTGTTGCTGCCTGCGCCGCGCGTAAATCCGTCGATTGTAACGGCGGTCGTATGCTCGTCGTACAGATCCTCGCGGTGGGCGGCCTTTTGCAGGAGCTTTTGGGTATAATGGTGAATGTTGAAGGTGAAATCCTTCTCCTGTCGGAAAATCATCCATCCGGCGCCGTCGCAGTCGGTCAGTTTTAGCCATCGCGTGCCGGTATGGTTCCCGTTATCCTGCGGGCGGATATAATCTTCATGCATCGAAGCAACATCGGCTTCAAAAACGCCCATGATGGACTGAGCCTTGAAATCAGGCAGGTTCTCCTTTTCGCCCAGCCCGTAATAGGTGACGCTGCGAAAGGCCTCCGGCATTTCAAAAAACACGCCGAACCGCGCAAGCTCCCTCTTCAGCTTTTTATCAGAGGGGGCGCTAAGCCTTGCGCGCAGGGTAAACATACCGTTAGAGGCGAAGGTATATATTAGCTCCACGCGGAAGAGATTTCGGCCCTTTGCACGCAATTGGAGCGTTGTTTCGACCGTCACATGGTCGTTTGGTTGCTCCGCACCTTTGGGCACCAGCGTATCCGCCTTTGTGCGCAAGGAGAGTAATTCGGCTTCATAGCAGTGATAGCCCGATTTTTCCCAACTCTTGCGGATGTTCATATCATTGTCGATCGGCGCGCGGTAGATGTTTGGGAAGAAGCCCTTTTCGCCGGAGGCAGGAGCGGGGTTCAGCAAATCCTTGCCTTTATAGGCAAAGCGCCTCATGCGGCCGGTTTGTTTATCAAACGACGCCTCGCCCCCATCAAAGTGAATGGTAAAGAAGCCGCCTTCTTCTTGCGCATGGAGCTCTCTGCCTGCGGGGAAGGCCAACGGTAGCTTGTTTGCCCGCAACAGGCAAAGCTGTTCGCGAGCAAGCATTTCGCCCAGTTCATTATAGTAGGCCAAATTCATAAACCAATCGTTGCCCGCCGAGGGGCTTGCGTGGCGAATTTGAACCGTTTCGTCGCTCTGCGGAGCGGCGGAGAGATGCAGCTCCCCGTTTTCTACTACGGTTCCGTTTTTCAGCAGCTCCCAGCGCACGGTCAGATAGTCTGCCGTGCGGAAATAATTCAGGTTGGTAAAGGTATATTTCCCTTCGCCGGATACGCGGGCGCGCACAGGGCGATAAATTGCCTGCATTTCATATGCGCCGGTGTGCGGCGTGCGGTCTGGATAGACCAATCCGTCCACACAGAAGTTGCTGTCATGAATAAATTCGCCGTGATCTCCGCCATAGGTATAGCGATATTTTGCCCCCTCCGGGTTCAAAACGGCATGATCCGCCCACTCCCAAATGCAGCCGCCCATCAGCCGGTCGCTGGAGAGCACGGCATCCCAATATTCCGCGAGGCCGCCAGGGCCAACCCCCATGGCGTGCGCATATTCACACATAAAGAAAGGCTTTTCGCCCAGCTTCTTTTTCTCACGGCGTTCGCCTACTTCACGCACATGGTCGATATGCGGATACATTTCGGAGATCACATCGTATGCAAGGCGTCTGGTGCGGATCACGCCTTCGTAATGCACCGGAATCTCCGGGCAGACGTGATGCAGGTATTCGCAGCAGGCATCCTGATTCTTCCAGCCTCCCGCCTCGTTGCCCAGTGACCAGAGCACGATACAGGGATGGTTGCGGTCGCGCAGATACATGCGCCGGACGCGGTCGAGGTAATGCTGGAGCCACTTTTTATGATTACTGATTCGGTTTGGCCAGTAGATCGGATCGCAGCAGGTGCCATGCGTTTCGATATCAGCCTCATCTACCACATAGAGCCCATAAAGATCACACAGGGTTAAAAACATGGGGTCCGGCGGATAGTGGGAGGTACGCACGGCGTTTACATTGAGGCTTTTCATCAGCGTTACGTCGCGTAAAAGATCCTCTGCATCCATCACATAGCCCTTCAGGGAAGTATCGTGGTGATTGACTCCCTTCAGCTTGATCGCCTTGCCGTTTAAGGTGAAAACGTCTTTTTTAATAGTAATGCTGCGGAAGCCTGTATAGTTGCGCAGGCTTTCCACTGGCTGGCCGTCTTTTTTTAATGTAATATAGGTTTCATATACCGTGGGGATTTCCGCGCTCCACTCCCGCACGGCAAGGTCCTGGAAGGAGAAGGCGGTAGATTGCTGTGCCGTTACCTCCTGTGTAGAAACCATGCTGTCGCCCGCCATGATCGTAATCTGAACAGTGTGCCCGGCAGGATTGCCGGCAAGCTCCACCTTTCCGGAAAGGGAATAGGTGTTCCCGGTTTTCTTCGTTTTGATCTGATAATCGTTGAGGCAGGTAGCCGCGCGGCGGGAAAGCAGCACATCGCGGAAAATGCCGTTTTCACGGAACATATCCTGGCATTCCAGATAGGTCCCGTTGGAATATTTAAAGACGACGGCGACCAGCTCGTTTTCCCCTTCCCGCAGGAAAGGCTGCACATCAAATTCAGCAGAGTTATGCGCGCCCTCGCTGTAGCCCACATATTGGCCGTTTATGTAAACGTCGAGGGAAGAGATGACGCCGAGGAAGGTCAGAATAGATTGATCGCTCAGCGTTTCGAGCGAGAAGATTTTGCGATAAACGCCCACGGGGATATCCGTCGGGATTTTCGGTGGCTTGCAGGGGAATTGATAACGCTGATTAACATAGAATGGCGGCTCATAGCCTGTGCGTTGCCAATCGGATGGCACTTGAATACGGTCGAAGGCTTCTACGTCGGTGTCGAGCGGCTGTGGCAATTTCGATACCTTGTCGTAATAGTGAAAATCCCACTCTCCGGATAGGACAGTCACCAGGTCACTTTTGTAGCGCTCCTCTAAACAAGAGGTGGCGGCGAGCGTCTCACGGTTGGAATAGGGAATGAAATAGGCGCGCCCTTCGCATTTGTTCACCTCAAAGAGGGGAAATTTTTTATAATTTTCCCGATTGATGACGTATTTCATATGGCCTCCTGATTTTTCAATAAGATTAAAATCATACTAGCATATCTGGCAGGGCTTTTCAATCTAAACTTCTGGTCGGATTCAAAATTTACAGAATGAACTGTCAATCTTTGCGATGTTTTGACATTTATTTTGTATAAATTTAATAAAAAACACAAACGTATTTTGCTTAAAGAACTATAACAACGAAACGTTTATGGTATACTATACCCCGTATGAAAATGCTGCCTGTCGGATGGAGAATGCAGGCAGCGGTCGGAAAACGGAAGCGCCGCTTTCACAAGGGGGAAAGGCCCTTCCAACGGAAGCTGGGGCTCCGTGCAAAAAGGAGGAGAATCATGAAGAAACATCTGAAAAGTACGCTGGCCATTCTTTTGGCGGTTGTGCTCATTGCGGTGGCTGTGCCGTTCGGCGCGTTCGCGCGCACGGTGGAAACAGCGCCGGTCACGTTTGGCGTGATGTCGGATACGCACTATTATCCGCGCTCACTCATGCCAGCGGATGGCGATGAGCAGGGTTGGGAGACGTTCAACGAGTTTTGCCGGGTCAAGGGCAAACAGTTCCCGCAGACCGGCGGGCTCATAGACGCAGCCCTTGCCGCGATGGCACAGGACGTGAAGGATAAAGGGCTGAAATATGTCCTCATTCCGGGCGACCTGACGAAAGACAGCGAGACAGAAGCGCACAAGGGCATTGCGGCAAAGCTTGAGCAGTTTGAAAAGGATACGGGCGCACAGGTGCTCGTCATCAACGGCAACCATGATATTAATAACTATGACGCCGCCTCTTTCACTTCCGGCAAAGAGGTGAAGGATCAGAGCCTTGTCACCTCGCCGAAGCAGTTTAAGGAGATTTATCAAAATCTTGGCTATGACCTGGCGGAAAAAGATGGCTCTCTCTATACACCGCCCAAGGGGAAAGAGGCCAACGGGCTTTCTTACGCGGTCAGCCTGGAGGGCGGCTATCGCCTGATTGCGATGGACGGCGGCAAATACAGCCCGGATAATATGGATCCCGACCACTCCGGAGGGCATGAAACGGGCGGCAATTACTCCGACGATTTTCTTGAGTGGGTGCTCGACCAGTGCGCTCAGGCCCGGGCAAAGGGCGAGACGATCATCGGCTTAACGCATTTCAGCCTGGTGCCCCACATGTGGCTGGAGGCGACGATTGCGCAGGATTTCTGCCTGGATAACTATCAGAACGTGGCAGAAGCGCTGGCGGACGCGGGCATGCACTATGTATTTACCGGCCACATGCACCAAAACGATATTGCTAAGGCGGTGTCCGACAACGGCGAAACGATCTATGATATCCAAACAAATTCCCTCTCGGGCTACCCGAATTTTTTCCGTGAGGCGCGGTTTGACAATACAAAGGGAGAAAATCAGCTTTCCCTTGAGGTTAACACCTATCCAGTAGATAGGGTGCAGAAGGTGGATACGGATCCGCACAATGCAAATCAGACGGTTGTTCTTCGCCCGGCGGATGGGAACTACCGCTATGAGCTGGATGGGGAGACCTATCCAAATTATCAGGAGTATTCCTACGCATTTTCCAACTGCAAGGGCAATTCGATCGATTTTATCACCACCATGGCGAGCGGTTTCCTTGCGAGCGGGTTGGATACAATATCGGCCGCAGGCGGGCTGATGAACCTGCTGAAAAACAACGGCATTGATCTTGAGGGAATTCTCAAGGGCTTCCTGGGCGACGGCGTGAGCATTCTCGGCTACGATATTTTCACAGTAAAAAATGTGATGGCGTTTCTGGAAGATCTCTTTGGCCAGATCGAGAACAAATACCTGAAGGATCCGCAGCAGACGATGGAGATTCTGAAAGGCTCCATTGAGAAGCTGGTCAACTTCAAGGTGGCGGATACGCCGCCGAGCGCAGATTATGCCAAACGGTATCATATCGGTGAAGGCAAAACCTATGGAACCCTGGGCGACCTTGTGCTCTGCGTAATGCACTCCTATACGGCTGGCGACGAAACCGGCGTAGCCTTCCGAAATGGCCACTATGTGGCGGCTGGCGATCAGCCGGATCAATTCGTCGCGCAGGCGTTGGAAGGCTTTGAAAACGGTGATACGGCGCAGCGGCTCATCGATGAGCTGATCGATATTTTGCTCAACGATCTAGTGCAGGGCGAGATTTTGCCGAGCTTGGAGTTCCGTATCAATGCCTTATTCCCGGATGGTTCCTTCGGCTCCCACACGGCGGACGCGCTCCAGATGTTGCTCAAGCTCGTCACGCAGGGCGACCCGAGCTACAAAAAGATCGTCGATTTCGCGTTCAAGCTTCTATCCGGGCTGAACATCATCCCCTATAATAGCATCAACGCAATTCTCGACCATTATATTGAAGAATACCTGACAGACAGCCAGATTGAATCCGTGGGCCACGAGGTTGCCTATATTGTGGATGATTTCTTTATCGACGATAACCCGGCAGAGCGGATGGACAGCACGGCGACGCTCCTTTATACTGGAAAAGTGCCGGTCGAGGCCACGGCGGAAAATTACCGCAGGCCGTCAAATATCGGCATGACCTTCGGCACGGATGCCGCGACAACGCGCAACATCAACTGGTATACCAAATGCACGGTGGACGGCGCGAAGGTGAAGCCTTACAACACGGATATCCAGATTGTTCCCTACAGTGAAAACCCGCAGTTTAGCAATCAGCTGCCCGCGGGCGTGAAGGTAAAGGCGAGCGAAGAGACCGCGAAGCTCCAGTTCCCTGGCATCGATATCGGCGTGTTTGGCCTGTTCCCGTATTATTTTGACGTAACGCGCCATATGGTAGAGATCACGGGCCTGAAGGCTGGGGAAAAATACTGCTTCCGCGTGGGCGACGCGGAGAAGGGCTGGTGGAGCGATGCAGGCGTGATTGAAACGGCTGACCGTTCCAACCAACTGACCTTCTTCCATATGAGCGACAGCCAATCCCAGAGCGAGCGTCAGTATAGCCGCTCTTGGGCGAAGGTGCTCGACACGGCATATAAAATGTATCCGGATGCGGATTTCATCATGCACACGGGAGACCATGTGGATAAGGGCGACAACGCAAACCAATGGCAGTGGCTCTTCAACACGGGCGCTGACCGCCTGATGAAAACCGTGCTCATGCCTACGGCGGGCAACCATGAGGCAAAGAGCGAATTTGCGATCGATCAGAATTTTATTCTGTCCAATGTGCCGAAGCAGGATACGTCGAGCGGCGTTTATTATTCTTTTGATTATAACAATGCGCACTTTATGGTGCTTAACACCAATAACCTCTCCGAAGAGCAGGGCCTGAGCAAGGATCAGATGGAATGGCTGAAACAGGATGCGGCGCAGAGCGACGCACAGTGGAAGATCGTGGCGCTGCACAAGGCTCCGTATTCCAACGGCTCGCACTTTGACGACGACGATGTGATCCAACTGCGCAAGGAGCTGAGCACCCTTATGCCGGAGCTTGGCATTGATGTGGTTTTGCAGGGGCATGACCATGTGTATCTGCGCACCGGCGTGATGAACAATAACGAGGTTGTCCAGACGAAAACCAAGACCGTTACCTACGGCGGGAGAAACTACACGGCGAAGCTTGACCCGACGGGCAGCATCTATGTCATCAGCGGCTGCTCCGGCGTAAAGACTTATGTGACGAAGGATCCGGCTGAGACCGACAAGCTCTTCCCGCGCGCCGAAAAGCTGGCGGATGCGAACGACCCGATCTTCTCCGCCTTCCAAATTGTTGGCGATACGCTCTATTTTGACGCATACACCGTAGGCGCGGACGGAACGAGCCGCATCGATTCCTTTGCAATCGAGAAGAAAACAGCGGATGTGCCGGATTCCAGCACGGATGTTTCAAAGCCTGATGAATCAACTACCGCGCCAGTCACAACCGATACCACCAAACCGGAGGATACGAAACAGCCGGATCAAACGCAAACGCCGGACACGGATCCGGCGGGTGATGTGACAGCGCCGACAACCACTGCGCCGGAGCATACACAGACAACGGCGCCGACCACCGCTGAGAACGCGGAGAACCCGCTGACGGGGGATGATACTTCCGCATTGCTCATTGCCGTTCCGGTAACTGCGCTCGCGGCGCTGGTGCTGGCGGAAACAATGCGGCGCAAAAAGACACGCGGCGAACAGTGAGCCTGATTTGAAGCATGGATAAAAATGGCCCGGCTTCCTGCTGAAGGGAGCCGGGCTAAATGTTTGATAACAGGGCGATCCAATAGAACTCGCTTGTTGCCGGGCAATGGCGGAAGCTGTTATTCCCCGTCGCCAAACGAAACGTCCATATCACGCGCCGTCTGAATCAGGCCGCAGGAGTCTGGCACGAATTTCAGCTTGCCCGCCACCTCCCCAAGCGGGACGGGCTTGATTTCTGCTCCCTTGACGGCGACCATAAAGCCGAATTTTTCTTCTTTCACAAGCCGCGCCGCCGCTGCGCCCAGGCGAGTGGAGAGCACGCGGTCGTAAGGGCAGGGGCTGCCGCCGCGCTGGATGTGGCCTGGCACACAGATGCGAATTTCCTGCCCGGTTTCCTTGCCCAGCTCATCCGCAAGCTCATAGGCCTTGGAGGGATAGGGGCTCTGGGCTGCCTTTGCTTTGCGCTCTTTTTTGCTCAGGGCGGCGTCCGCCACTGAGATTGCGCCCTCCGCTACGGCGATGATCGAAAAATTTTTGCCTTGCCGCTCTCTTTTCAACAGTGCTGCGGCAATTTTGTCCACAGAGTAGGGGATTTCCGGCAGCAGGATGATATCCGCGCCGCCCGCGATCCCGGCGTGCAGGGTCAGCCAGCCGACCTTGTGCCCCATGATCTCCACGACGAAGATGCGCCCGTGCGAGGTGGCGGTGGTGTGGATGCAGTCGATCACGTTGGTCGCCACATCTACCGCGCTCTGGAAGCCGAAGGTCATATCGGTGCCCCAGATATCGTTATCAATGGTTTTTGGCATAGTAACAATATGGAGCCCTTCTTCATGGAGCAGGTTCGCCGTTTTGTGCGTGCCGTTGCCGCCGAGAATGACAAGGGCGTCGAGCCTAAGCTTTTTGTAGTTTTTCTTCATGGCCTCGATTTTGTCTACGCTGCTGTCATCCGCCTTTTTGCGCATCAATTTGAACGGCTGGCGGGAGGTGCCGAGGATGGTGCCGCCACGGGTAAGGATGCCGGAAAAATCCTCCGGCTCCATCACCTTGTGATCGTCTTCAATTAAGCCGCGGTAGCCGTCGGCGAAGCCGTAAATCTCCACGTCGCCGTCAAATTCATGGTAGAGTGCTTTTGCAAGGCCGCGCAGGGCAGGGTTGAGGCCCTGGCAGTCGCCGCCGCTCGTGAGCATGCCAATTCGTTTCATCAGTTCCGCTTCCTTTCTACTGCTTTGATGGGGCGCTTTCCCCGTCCGCCTTCAAGCAAGGGAGAAAGCGCGTGTTTTCCGATTGTTCCGCCAGATAGGCTTGTTCCCGCTCCTGGGAAAGCTTTAAAAAAGCTGACTGAGAGTCCATCGGATGCTTCCCACGGCGTGGCGCCATCCGGTAGAGTGCATCCGGCCCTTGGATGCGGGAATTGACAGTATCCTCCAGCTGCATCGCAAGCACTGCTTCGAGGCGCATCCGGATTTTTGCCTCCTCCACGGGAAACAGAAGCTCCACGCGGCGGTCAAGGTTGCGGGGCATCAGATCCGCGCTGCCGAGATAGAGCAGCGGATCGCCGCCGTTTTCAAAGCGGAAGATGCGGCTATGCTCGAGAAACCGGCCGACAATGGAGCGCACGGATATATGCTCGCTGACGCCTTCCACACCTGGCACCAAGGAGCAGATGCCACGCACAATCAGGTGGATTTCCACGCCTGCCTGGGATGCTTTGTACAGCCTCTCAATGATCTCATAATCGAGCAAGGAATTCACCTTGATTAGGATGCCGGAGGGCTTGCCATCAAGTGCATTCTGCGTTTCTTTTTCGATACGTTCATAGAAAAAGGGGCGCAGGTCGTCCGGCGCGGTGATGAATTTTTGGTATTGCGGCGGACGGGAGTAACCGGTCAGCAGGTTAAAGAGCAGGGAGGCATCAGCTCCATATTCCTCACGGCAGGTAAATAGCCCCATATCCGTATAGAGCTTTGCGGTGCTGTCATTATAGTTACCAGTGCCTAGGTGGAGGTATCGGCGGATCCCGTCTTTATCTTGGCGGACAATGAGCAGGATTTTGCAGTGCGTTTTAAGGCCTGCAAGGCCGTAGATGACGTGGCAGCCCGCCTGCTCCAGCTTTTTGGCCCAGTTGATATTGTTCTCTTCGTCAAAGCGAGCCTTAAGCTCGACCAAAACGGTAACTTGCTTGCCGTTTTCCGCCGCGCGCATCAATGCCCGCACAATGGGTGAGTTGCCGCTCACGCGGTAAAGCGTTTGCTTGATCGCCAACACGTTAGGGTCCTCGGCAGCATCGGCCAAAAATTTGATCACACAGCCGAAGCTTTCATAGGGATGGTGAACGAATCGATCACGCGCACGGATCGCGGCAAAGAGATCCTCTTCACAGCCGAAGAAATCAGCGGGAAAAGCGGGCATAACCGGCGCAAGGCGCAAGGCGGCATGGCCTTTGACCATGGATGCAAGCTTTGACCATGCCGTTAGATCGAGCGGCCCCGCGCAGGGGTAGACGTCCGCCTCCCGCACATCGAGCGCACCAATTAAAAAGCGGCGCGTTTCTTCATCGCATTTGGTATGGATTTCCAGCCGCACCGGGCGGCCGCGTTTGCGCTTTTTGATGGATTTCTGAATTTCTTGCAGCAGGTCCTCTGCCTCCTCATCGATGCTCAGATCGGCATTGCGCGTAATGCGGAACAAGGATACGGCCTTGACCTCATGCGTTTCAAGGAGTTTCGGAAGGTAGGCGATGATAACCTCCTCCAGAAGGATGAAAGATTGCTTTTTTTCGTTTGGAACCGCAATGAATCGAGGAAGGATCGATGGAACCTGGACGACGGCAAAATGCGTTTCTTTCCCCTTTTTTAGCCGCACCGCCAGATTCAACGAGCGGTTTGCAAGCAGCGGAAAAGGGCGACTCTGATCGACGGCAAGCGGAGTGAGAACCGGGAAAATCGTGTGTTCGAAATACCGCGCGATCTGTTTTTTTTGTTTTGCATCCAGCTCGTTGAAATGCACGAGCAGGATATCCTGCTTGCGTAGCATGGGGAGCAGCGAATGGCGTAGGCAATTATATTGCTTTTGGCAAAGGAAGTGCGCCTGCTCGCTGATTTGACGCAGTTGCGCGGCCGGGGATTGACCAATGGGATACGGCTTTTTCACGCCCATGCGCGCCTGCTCGCGCAGGCCTGCAACACGCACCATGAAAAATTCGTCGAGGTTAGAAGCGGTAATGGAAAGGAATTTCAGGCGTTCAAGCAGCGGATTCTCCTTTTCATACGCTTCCTCCAGCACACGCTCATTAAAGGCGAGCCAGCTCAGCTCCCGGTTGGTGTAGGGGATGTGCGCGCGTTTTACCTTTTTGTTGTTTTTTTCACCCATGGAGCCACCTCTTTCTGAAGCTTAAGAATAGTATATACCATCTTGCGGTAAAATAAAAACCTTATTTATTGTTATCCCTTCTTTCCGGCCGGCCATGCTTGCTCATCTGGGAAATTTCATTTATAATGAAACGAGACTGTCGAAAGGATGTGCCGCTATGAATCCGATTATCCACCAAAGGCCAGAGCCGATCTGCGAAACGCTTGCTCTGCTCTATCTTTCAGAAAACCTGGAGATCATGATTCGCCTGCTGGGGGCAATTGATAGCGAGGCTGGGGATGAGCTCGCCTTCTATCGGGAGCATGAGGGCCTGCATCGGAAATATGTGGCGGCATTCCGGGAGAAGGCCGTGCATGATGAATATTTTAACTTCTTTTTCCGTGATATGTGTGTAAACGATTATCTGATTATGATACTGCCGTTTTTAATGGATAAAAACCTGCCGTTTGATGCGGAGGAACGCTCAGAGGAGGCGTTGAGAAGGCTGCTTGAGGAAAGCTATCTTTTTATTTACAACAGCGGAGGCTACTTGGAGCGCATCAGCCAATGCGAGAGTAGCGATTTCAACGCTTATATAGAGGCGGGGATGAGTGGGGACGAGCTGCGCGCTGTGGCGGAGCGGCCGTCGCTGTATCTGACCGCGCTCGCCCGCCTGATCCGGGAAAACGTGCCTGTCATGGAGGATGCGTGGTCGCTGGTGCGGGAAGAGGCGCAAGCCTTTATCGCCTCGAGCTGGAGCTCAGCAGAGGAGTTTTTTTCAAAGGGCATTGTAGAGCGTGGGGCGAAGATTCGGCACATCTATCCACAGCTGAGCCTTTACACAACCTCCTTTTTCATTGACGACGCATATTATTATGGCATGTTTAACGTTGATGAGCGTCCAGAGGAAATAAGGAATGATGAAAAGCTATTTTTAACGGGCGCATGCAAGGCGATGAGCGACCCTACCCGCATGGAAATTCTGCTGCTGCTCAAACAACGCCCTTGTTATAATCGGGAGCTGGCGCAGGCGCTTGGGCTGACCCCCGCGACGATCATGCACCACACGGATATCCTTCTGCAAAATGGCCTGGCCGCCATGACAACGGATCGGGAGAATCAAAAACGTATCTACTTCAGCCTCGTTCCGGAAAAGCTCGAAAAAATGCGGGCAGTGTTTGTCAAGCTGTTTGATTTAAAATAATATTAGTTGACCATTAAATTATATTTGACATGTATCTTTCTATCTGCTATGATAAATGCAAAAGCAGGGAGGGAGATGCATTTTTTATGAAGCAGGAACTGCATGAGGAGAAGCGGCTTGTGGGCAAAGGGGAGATTGCCGCCTATAGCCTCGCGGGTGGTGGGCAGAACTTTTGCTATGCGCTGGTGACCGGGTATCTGATGTATTACTACATCAACGTTTTTGGCATCCATCCCCAAATCGTGAGCATCATGCTGCTTTTAGAGGGGATTTGGGATATTGTCAACAATCCGCTGGCGGGCTTTCTAATCGACCGTACGCGGACAAAATGGGGGAAGATGGTGCCCTATCTCCGCACGCTTTCTCTGCCTCTGGCAGCATGTACGGTGCTGCTGTTTTCCGGGCCGCTATTGCTCCGCGAGGCCTCTCCGACGGCGCCGTTAAAAGTGATTTTTATGTTTGTATCCTATTTCTTATGGGAACTGTGCTACACGATTACGGATGTATCCTATTGGGGGCTGTCTGCGGCGATCTCGCCGCATCCGGGGGACAGGCGGCGCGTGATGACCTCCATGAACGTAGCGATCAACGTCTGCTCCGCATTTCCCTATCTCCTGGTTCCGTTTCTGATGGATTATGCGGCGTCGCCTGGCTCCAGGCTCAGCATGTCGAATGTATTTTTTCTGTTTGGGATGATCGGCGGCGTTGTGGGAATCGGCCTGTTTTCTTTGGCAGGATTCTTTGTGAAGGAACGTGTCGAGCAATCCTCAAACCGCCCTGGCCTCCGCGAAAGTGCGGCGGAGTTGCTCCATAACTCTGCTCTGCGGTCAATTGTGCTATCCGGCTTGATCCTTTCGCTGAGCGGGATTGGATATGCCTTCATGAATTATTATTTCATCGATGTGCTGGGGTCTGCGAGCCTATCCGTTCTCTCGCAGATTCCTGCTGCGATTACGTGGCTGTTTTCCTATGCGCTCCTGCCGGTTATCAAAAAAAGGTTCAACAACCGGCAGTTCATGCTCTTGTGCCAGTGCGGCTTCGGGGCGATTTGGTTGTTTATTTATTTGATTGGCATCAAATATTATACTCGCCCGATTGTGGTTGTGCCCGCGATCATGGTTGGCCAATTCCTCTTTGGCCTGATTAGTTCGCCTTGTAATATTATCCTCAACGAGATGATGGCCGAGGCGACGGATTACTCGGAATGGCGCACGGGAAAGCGCAACGAGGGAGTTGGCTTTTCGATGAAAATTACAACGCAAAAAATTGGTAACACCGTCATCCAATCCATCAGCGCATGTTTGCTTTCAGCCATCGGCTATGTAACGCAGGAGGGCAATGCTCGTGTGCAGCAGACAGAGGTGGTGCAGAGACGGATTTTTACGATCTATACGCTGATTCCTGCGGTTGTTTACCTTTTAAGTGCGATTCCGTTTTTTACCTATGATTTGGTAGGTGAAAAAAGGGAGACGATGCTGCGGGAGCTGAAGCAGCGCCGTGCAGGCCGGATAGAACAGCCGGAAGAAGAGGATCAGGGCTGTTTTAGGGATGGGGAATATGAAAAATAATCCGTTTTGCATCACGGATGGACGTAAAACAAACTCGAGCCATCGCCTTTTTTATCAGGCGATGGCTCGAGTTTTAAAATTTGATTAATTTAATAAATATGATTTGTTTTTCATAAAATTTATGGTATTATAGAACAAACTCACCGTCGGCGCCAGGGGGTGATGCCCTCCATTCACGGTTCGTCTGGCGGATATGACATGGAAAGGGTGTGAAAAGGATTCTAACGTTTTATCAAATTACGGATTTGCATTTCTACGCCGCACAATCGCTCGGCGCATGCGGCCCGGAGTGGGAGCGCAGAGCAAAATACGATCAGAAATGCGTGGCGGAGAGCGAGGCGATCATCGACTGCGCATTTGAAAAGCTGATCGCAGACCGGGAGACGGAAATCGTCCTGATTAGCGGAGATCTTGTTTGTGATGGGGAAAAGGCAGGGCATCTGGAGCTGAAAAAGAAGCTCGACCGCTTAGCGGCAGGCGGAAAACGGGTTTTTGTGCTCACCGCAACACACGATATCCACCCGGAGCCAAAGGGCTATTCCGCAGAAAGAGGCGAATATATCACCGACGGCCTGTCAAAGCCTGAGCTGCTGGAGCTTTACTGGGATTTTGGGCCGAGGGATGCGCTATCCGTCCATGAGGCGAGCTTTTCCTATGTATCGCGCATTGCAGAGGGCTATCGGCTCTTTGTGCTCAACGATGATGGAAACGGCTTTGAAAACAACTTTTATGGCTATAGCAAGGCGCAGATGATATGGCTGCAAGAGCAGCTGCGCGTCGGCCGAGAGAGCGGAGACGTGCTGCTCGCAATGGGGCATCATCCCTTGCTGCCGCCAAGCCCGATCTATCCGGTCTTTTCCCCCGGAGAAATGCTCGCAAATGGGGAAACCGTTGCGCAGCTGCTTGCGGATTTCGGCGTGCGTTTCCTGTTCACGGGGCATACGCATATGCAGAATATCAGCTTCTATGAAAGCCCGCGGGGGAACCTCCTATTTGAAATTAACACGGCGAGCCTGATCGGTTACCCGAGCCCCATCCGCAAAATGACGCTGGACGGGCAATTGATGAAAATCGAGACGCAGCACATCGAGAATCCGGCCTTCGATATGGGTGGAAAGGCCTATCTCACATATAGCCGCGACCATTTTGAATTTATGCTGCGCGATATTTTTGATTCGCTCGCAAACGATTACGATCGGTTCTGTGAAATCTCCCCAAGCTTCAGTCTACCGCGAGAAACAGCCGAAAAACTGCGCGTACCGCTCCATGCATTGGGGAAGTTTCTCAGCCGGCTGACCTTTGAGAAGGCGGGCCGGATGCTGGGCTGTAAATCCAAAATTGCAAAAGAAATGGATTCTGTAAGGCTGTGCGATTTCCTCATCGCGGTGATCCGAAACCTCTATGGCGGTGATGAACCTTATGCGCCCGGCACGCCGGAGCATGATTCCTTTATGGCGCTTTATGGCAGGATTTCCCCGTTGCTGCACAGGCTGAAACCGGATGTGGATTTTAACTATGTGCTGGAAGGGGTTTTACACGATGCAGGTTTCTCTGACAATGATGCAGTGCTCGAAGTCCCCCGTTATATTCCGGAATAAGAGAGGAGAAGCGACCTGATGGAACGATATGTACCCAAAAAAGAATGGATGGCTTATGCGGTGGGCGCGCTCGGCCAGGGCATGGTTTATGCGATTATGAGCTCCTATATATCCGATTTTTATATGAATGTGCTCAAGCTCGCGCCGGTTTTTGTGCTCCTGCTGATGCTGCTTGCACGCGTTTGGGATGCGGTCAACGACCCGATCATGGGCTATATTGCCGACCGCGCGAACCCAAAGCGTGGAAAAATGCGCCCCTATCTACTGTATACTCCAATCCCGATAGCCATTCTGACGATCCTTCTGTTTTATGCGCCCAAGCTGTCTGGAACACAGTTGATGGTATATGCGGCGGTCACCTATGTTGCCTGGGGCATGATCTACACCGCATCCGACGTGCCGTTTTGGAGTCTGCCGAATGTGATGACGCCGGATCCTGCGGAGCGCGGCGAGATCATCAGCAAGGGCAAAACGGCGAATGGCGTAGGCTCGGCTGTGCCAATCGTATTTTTTATGGCCCTCGGGTTTATCTTGCCAAAATTCAACCTCAGCGGCACGGAGCTTGAAAAGACGAAATATATGACGATTGCGCTCATTTGCGCCATCCTCGGCAACATTTTGTTTGCGCGCGTTTATTTTAAAGCTAAGGAGCATATTGTGCTCCCCAACCCGCCAAAGCGGAAGAAAGGGGAGAAAACTGCCCTCCAGCTTATCCTCGGCTGTAAACCGTTGATGCTGACCGCGATCATGGGCATTTTATCCTCGGCCCGGTATATGTATCAGGCAGGCGCGGTTCATGTGGCGCGCTACAGCTTCTATATCGGCAAGGATTTAACCGGCTTGGTTGGCGCGGAGAAGGAAGCTGCCCTTCAGGGCAACATCAGCCTGGTTTCCACCGTTTTCCAGGTGGCAAGCGCGGTGGGCATGTTTGGGGCGATGCTGCTGATGCCGGCGTTGTTTAAAAAATTCAACTATAAGCAGCTGATTATTTCTACCTCTCTTGTGGGAGCGGCCTCCAGCATGGTAATCTGGTTTTTGGGATATGAGCGCTTCTGGCTGTGCATTCCGTTTTTTGTCATCTCTTGCATCCCGTTGGGCGCGATTAATGTTTGCCTCGGCGCAATGATCGGGGACTGCCTGGATTATATGGAATGGCAAACCGGCACGCGGCTTACAGGGATGGGCTCAGCGGTGCAGAGCTTTGTGAATAAGCTCGGAAACGCTCTCAGTACAAGCTTTATTATTGTGATGTATATGATTGTTAATCTGAATGTGGCGGATATCAGCGCCAATGTAACGGCAAATCCGCTTGCCATGAGCGCCACGGTTCGGTCAGGCATGTTCAGCCTGATTTCAATTATTCCGGCGGTTTCCCTTCTGCTGTGCACGATCCCGCTGTTTTTCTATGACCTGGTCGGCGAAAAGAAGGCGCGCGTCACCAGAGAGCTTGCTGAGCAGAGAAAAGAGAAGGGCGTCGTAATCCACTAACCATTTGCATTTAAAACGAGGAACAACTTAGAAAAGGGCTGTTGCAAAATGCTTTGCATTTTGCAACAGCCCTTTTAATTCTTCTATTAGCCAAATACTTTCACCGCAATCATCGCAGCACCCAGCACCACCAGCACGATGCCCGTAATCCGGTTGAGCATTTTGGGGCTCGCCTTGTTGGCAAACAGGGCGGCCACACGCGCACCAGCTAGGGTGGCCGCAATGCAAACGCTCAATGCGAGCGGGTCGGGCATGCCGCCGATCGCCACATGGGAAAGCGCTCCGGTGAGCGCGGTAAACGTCATGATAAACACGCTGGTGCCGACCGCTGTTTTTAATTCGTACCCCAGCACACTTGTGAGAATTAACAGCAACATCATGCCGCCGCCAGCGCCGATAAACCCACAGATAAAGCCGATCAACACGCCGCAAAAAATGGATTCGACCGCCTTACGGCCGGTGCTTTTGGCGGAAAGCGCCGCCTTTGTGGTCATAACGGGCCTCACAATAAACTTAACGCCGAGCAATGTCGTCATAAAAACGGAAAAGCCGCCCATTGTGCTGTTTGGCACGAGGGAGGCGATATAACTGCCTACCAATGTGAATATTAACACGGAGCAGAGCATAATAAGGCCGTTTTTAATATCTAAATTTTTATGTTTCCCATAAGTATAGGCGGAGATCGCCGAGGCGAGCACATCGGAGGCGAGCGCGATGGCAACCGCTTCATAAGCAGGCACGTTTAAAAACGTAATCAGCATCGGCGAAATGACCGCAGCGGCAGAAAGCCCTGCCAAACCGGTGCCAACGCCGGCTCCGAGCCCGGCAATGAGATAGATAAGCAATTTAACCGCCATTTTGATAATCCTCTCTGATGTTGCGGGCCATTTTGCGGAAAGCGGCCTTTACGGTTTCCAGCTCATCTACTGGAATGCCGCGATAGATCGTGTTGAAAAAGTCCTGCTGCATCTGTTGAGCCTCTCGGACGGCCGGCATGGCCTCGGATTGCAGCTTCAAGTGGATTAAGCGGCGGTCGCGTTGATCTTGCTCACCCTTGAGATAACCCCTGCTGAAGAGGGAATCAACGGATTTGCAGACATGGGATTTCGAAAGCGCACGGTATTCGACGATATCCCGCGAGGTATCATAGGGCTGGTTGTTCGCAAGGAATAAGAGAATATCAATTTCATTTTTGGTGAGATGATATTTGTTGCTGATCTCTTTGCATCGATTTTCATAGAGGTGTTTGATCATTTTGCCGGTCTGGATGAGGCGAACGACATCCCGCATATGGGAACACTCCTTTATAGTTCACTATTCAACGGTACATTTTTAAACTATTATTGCAGATACACGGAAAAAAGTCAAGCGGATCAGACGGAAAGAGGGCAAAAAAGGACTGTTACAAAATGAAATATTTTGCAACAGTCCCGCTCATTCTGCGTATATTCATGCATGATGCAATGCGCTCTGGGATGCGTTCTCAATAGCGCCGCTTGGATTAGGGCTGATATCCCCGAAGCTGTTCGAAAACCTCTGCGCAGTCCTCGCTGTGGATGACCAGCGTGACAGGCTTCGAAAGATCCAGACTAAAAATGCCCATGATGGATTTGGCGTTTACCGTATAGCGCCCGGAAACAAGATCTGTATCGAATGGATAGCGGGAAACAAGCTCTACAAAGGCTTTAACGCGTTCAATGGAATCGAGCCGGAGGGTTATTTTATGCATGATGGGAACCATCCTTTCTTTGTAAGGAGCCTTTCAGCCAGCTCCTCATCCCTATCGGATTGCCTGTTCGTTTTCGTGATCAAATAGATAAAGCTTATTGGTATCAATTGCGAGCTGGAGATCGTCGCCGGACTGAATTTGCGCGCGCGAGGGTGTGCGTGCGGTGAGCTTTTGGCCGCCTGCCTCCAGGTGAAGATATATTTCTGATCCCATCATTTCGGCCAGCTCCACATGCGCGATGAATTTTGCATCGGCGGCGGCAAGGCCTAAAAAAGAATCTTCTGTGTGCAAATCCTCTGGGCGCAGGCCGAGAATGATTTGTTTGCCCCCATATTCCCGGAGTGGCGCGTGTGAGGATAGGGACGAGGGCACACGGATGCGGCATTCGCCGAAGTGGAGAAAGACCGCTTCGCCGTCTAGGATAACGTCCGCATTGATGAAATTCATTTGCGGAGAGCCGATAAAGCCCGCCACAAAAAGATTTTCAGGGCTGTGGTAAAGCGCCTGCGGGGTGTCTACCTGCTGGATGATACCGTCTTTCATGACGACGATGCGGTCGGCCATCGTCATTGCCTCTGTCTGATCATGCGTGACATATACAAAGGTGGTTTCCAGTTGCTTGTGTAGGCGGATGATTTCTGTGCGCATCTGGGTGCGCAGCTTTGCATCCAGGTTGGAGAGGGGCTCGTCAAGCAGAAAAACAGAGGGATTGCGCACCATGGCCCGGCCGAGTGCAACACGCTGCCGCTGGCCGCCGGAGAGGGCGCGCGGCTTGCGGTTGAGGTATTCCTCAATGCCAAGTGTTTGGGCGGCCTCATGCACTTTGCGGTCGATTTCAGCGCGCGGCGTTTTGCGCAGCATGAGCCCGAACGCCATATTTTTATAGACTGTCATATGCGGATATAATGCGTAGTTTTGAAAAACCATCGCAATGTCCCGATCCTTCGGCGCCACATTGTTGACCTTTTTTTCACCGATGTAAAGCTCCCCCGCTGTTATCTCTTCCAGCCCGGCGATCATTCGCAGCGTGGTGGATTTGCCGCAGCCTGAGGGCCCGACGAGGATGATGAATTCCTTGTCATGGATTTCGAGATCCAAGCCCGGGATGACCGTTACCTTGTTATCATACGTTTTTACAATATTTTTCAGCGTGATGCTTGCCATGGAGCAGTCCTCCTGTCTATGATGCGTGTCGGTATTTTTCAAGGGTAGTATTGCCGCGAAATGCGCTCGGCAATCGTAAAAGCGGCTGGTCTATAAAAATTTTGTTTAAATAGCGCTTTGTCTCCACATAATAGGGATGTTCGTTGGCGTTTCTCAACGCTGAAAATCATGACAAATGGAGGATTTTTGACATGAAGAAGATGAAAAAGTGGATGGCAGTGTTTTTGACCTGCCTGATGCTCGTCCCGACCCTCGCGGCCTGCAAACGGGAAGAGGCTCCGGAGGGCAACACAGGAAACAGCAATGCGGCCGGCAATGTCAATACGAATCTGAAGGGCACGGTTGATATCTTCCAATTTAAGGTGGAGATTAACGACGCGCTCAAAGCGGCAACGGAAACCTATATGAAAACGCACCCAAATGTGAAAATTAACCTAGAAACCGTGGGCGGCGGCTCAGATTATGGCGCAGCCCTCCGCACGAAGATGCAAAATGCGGATCAGCCTGAGATTTACAACGTCGGCGGACCGCAGGATGTGAAAGACTGGATTTCTAACCTGGAGGATTTAAGCGGCGAAGGCTGGACGAAACATGTGGTCGAGGGCCTGCTCGACGATGTGACGCAGGATGGCAAGGTTTACGGTATGCCCTATGCGATTGAGGGCTACGGCTTCGTTTATAATAAGGATATCTTTGAGGCGGCGGGAATTGACGCATCGAAACTCAAGACCTATGACGAAATCGACAAGGCTTTTGGAGAGCTCAAGAGCAAAATTGATAAGGGCGAGCTCAAGGATAAATTCCCGGCACTGGAAGCCGTGCTGGAGTTCCCGGTCAAGGAGAAATGGGTCACCGGCCTTCACACCGGAAACATTGCTCTTGGACAGGAGTTTGACAGCAACAAACAGGCGTATGAGTCCAAAACACTGGATTTTAAATATGCCTCCCAGCTCAAGGATTTGATTGATTTACAGGTGAAGTACACCAAGCACGCCAACAACCCGGCGGCGCTCAACGCAGTGGATTATTCAATGTCCGTCGGCGGAGGTTTGGCAATTGGACGTGTTGCGGCTGTGCAGCAGGGCAACTGGATCTATCCGGAGGTCAAGGAGGTTGACCAGAAGCTGGCGGATCGCCTTGGCATGATTCCAATTCCGCTCAAGGGCGTCAGCGAGGGAAATATTCCGGTTGGCGTGCCGATGTACTGGTGCGTCAACAGCAAATCGTCTGATGCGGATAAAGCCTGCGCAAAAGATTTCCTCAACTGGCTCTATCAGTCGGAAGAGGGGAAAAAGATCGTCGTGGAGGAATTCAACTTCATTCCTGCTTATACGAATTATGGCGATATCAAGCCGAAGGATCCGCTGGGCGCTACGGTGAACGAGTATGCAAACGCGGGCAAAACAGCGCCCTGGGTCTTTATGGGCGAACCCACAGGCTGGGGTGAAAACACACTGGGCGCTTCGATTCAAAGCTATGTGTCAAAAAAGACAACTTGGGATAAGCTGATCAGCGATGCAAAAGCAAAATGGGCATCTGACCGCAAGTAATGGCTGCGGTAAGGCGAGCCGCAGCGCCTTGGGCGGGGAAAGCCCGCCTGAGGCGCATGCCGTTACATCCCGCCGCTGCAATCGGTGAATTCCGCCGATTCGGGCGGCGAATCCCGCCGCATTAGGCGGCGAGAGGAGGAACCTTGTGTGAAAAAATCAAAATTGGGCTATTGGTGCTTCCTGCTGCCGTCACTGCTGGCGTTTCTCATCGTCGAGCTCATTCCGGCGGCAACAGGGCTCGGTTATTCCCTAACGGACTGGAACGGCATTTCCGGAGACGTTAATTTTGTCGGCCTTAAAAATTATCTGGAGGTTTTCCGCAGCGATCCGCAGTTCTGGCGGGCATTCGGGTTCACGGCGGTCTTTGCCGTGTGCGCCGTTATCAGCGTTAACCTAGTGGGGTTCTGCCTCGCGCTTCTAGTGACCTCCAAAATTAAGGGAACAACGCTCATGCGCGGCGTGTTTTTTTTGCCGAATCTAATCGGCGGCATCCTGCTGGGCTTTACCTGGCAGTTTATCTTTGTGCAGGCCTTCGAGGCGCTTGGCAAAGCGACGGGGATCGCCTGGCTGCAAGGGTGGTTGTCGGATACGGCAACCTCCTTTGTCGGCCTGCTGATCGTGGTGACCTGGCAGCTTTCCGGCTATATGATGGTCATTTATATTGCACAGCTTCAAAACATCCCGGATAATCTTTTGGAGGCGGCGGAGATTGACGGCGCGAATAGCTGGCAGAAGCTCAGGAGCATAACCCTGCCGCTTGTTGCTCCCGCATTCACCGTGGGGCTTTTTCTCTCGCTATCCAATTGCTTTAAACTTTATGACCAAAACCTGGCGCTGACCAATGGCGGACCCTTCGACTCCACAGAAATGATTGCGCTCAATATCTACAATACGGCTTTTCGATATAACGATCTGGGCCTTGCGCAGGCGAAAGCAGTTATTTTCCTTGTCATCGTGGCGGCAATTGGGCTGACGCAGCTTTATTTCAGCAAACGGAAAGAGGTGGAGATGTAATGACGGCAAAAAAAATCGGCCGGGGGCTTCTCACAGCTCTTGGGCTTGTGTTAGCGGCTTTTTTTATCTCTCCGATCCTGATACTGATCGTCAATTCCTTTAAATCTCTGAAGGATATCTATCTTGATGTGCTCGCCCTGCCGAACCGGGAGACCTTTACGGCAAGCAATTACCCGCAAGCCTACGAAAAACTGGATTTTTTCACTTCGTTCGGCAATTCGCTTGCCATTACGGTGAGCGCAATCGTGCTGCTCTTGATTTTTTGCTCCATGGCGGCATGGGTGCTTGCACGTTATAAAACAAAGATGAGTTCGTTTATTTTCTTGCTCTATGCGGCTGCAACGCTAATCCCCTTTCAATGCGTCATGCTACCGCTGATCCGCTTTATGGATGGGCTGAATTTGATGAACCGCCCCGGTTTGGTTTTTATGTATCTGGGTTTTGGATCGAGCCTCTCTATCATTCTGCTGCACGGTTTTATCAAAAATGTGCCAGTGGAGCTAGAGGAAGCGGCCCGCATCGACGGCTGCAACATGGTGCAAACCTTTTTCCTGATCGTTTTTCCGCTCTTGAAAACAATTCTCATCACTGTGGCAATTCTCAATGCAATGTGGCTCTGGAACGATTTTCTTCTGCCTCAGCTTGTCATCAATAAGCCGGGCTGGCAGACGCTGCCGCTGAAAACCTTTTTGTTCTTCGGTCAGTTTTCCAAGCGATGGGATCTCGCTACGGCGGGGCTGCTCATGTGTATGGCGCCGATCGTACTGTTTTATCTTTTCTGCCAGAAATATATTATCAAAGGCGTGACGGAAGGCGCAGTCAAGGGATGAATAGGAGGCGCCGCATTGAATCTATACCATTTGATTTATGAAAGCACGGCTGGGCAGCCCGCCCGGCGCGAGCCCCGTACAGTAGTCGGGCGGATCCTGCGGGTTGTTTGGCGGGAAGGCTTGACGCTGATGCAACTCAACCTGCTCTTTCTGTGCGCTTGCTTGCCGGTGCTGACCATAGGCCCGGCGCTGGGAGCACTTGCCGCAGTGATGGGGAGGCTCGTGCGGGATGAACCGGTTTTGCTTTGGCGTGATTATTGGGGGGCGTTCCGCAAAACGTTCCGGCCCTGCTTTTGGTCGGGGCTGATTGTAGGGGGCGGTGGGGCCGGATTAGGCGCTGCTGCGGCTGCGGCGATTCTCTTGTTGCCGGAAAGTGTCTGGCGATATGCCTTGGTGTGTGGGGCATGCGCAGTGTGGCTGATCCTGTGCGGCGCGGCAGTCTATCTCTTTGCGCTTCAGGGGGAAGGGGAAAGCGCGGCTTGGCGCAGAGCCTGGTTGCTTTCGCTTTGTTTTCCACAGCGTGCCTTGCCGTGTGCGCTGGGCGTTACAGCCACCCTGTTGGCGGGGATTCTTTTGGCGCCGTATTCTGTGCCGGTGGTCTTGCTGTTTCTCTGTTCCGGGGCGGCGCTTTCGGTGCGCTGCGTGCTGGAGAAGGATTTGCAGAAGGCTGAAAAGGTAAAATTCCCTTCTGAATGATTGACATGCCCTGTTGATTTGTTTATAATAAATCTGGTCAATAGGGGAGTAGTCGGCATCGCGGCGGCAAAGGTTGCGGTGCGGTTAAATCAACATCGTGGAGTACCCGGCTGCGCGTACTTCTGGTTTAGCATGAAATGACGAGACCTGTGTTTCGGGAGTTGAGGAACACAGGTCTCGTTTTTTAAATAACACTCCAAAAATACAGGGGGAATGTAACAAATGAGCTTCCTTTGGGAAGGGCTGCTTGCGATTACCTGGCAGCAGGTCGTGATGTACATTGTGGGAGGCGTTCTGATCTATCTTGCCATCTGCAAGGATTTTGAGCCTGCACTGCTGATGCCTATGGGCTTTGGCGCGATTCTGGTTAATCTGCCGTTTAGTGGCGTGCTCGATCAGACGATGCAGGGCGTAGGAGAAACGCATGGTATTATCCAGTGGTTGTTCAATGTAGGAATTGAAACATCCGAAGCGTTACCAATCCTGCTGTTTATCGGCATCGGCGCAATGATTGATTTTGGCCCGCTGCTTTCCAATCCGAAAATGTTCCTCTTCGGCGCGGCAGCGCAGTTCGGCATTTTCTTTGCCATTGCTGCGGCTACGCTTCTGGGCTTTGACTTAAAGGATGCCGCCTCCATCGGTATCATCGGTGCGGCGGACGGCCCTACCTCCATCCTTGTTTCTCAGGTGCTCGGTTCCAAATACGTCGGTGCGATCGCTGTGGCGGCTTATTCCTACATGGCGCTGGTGCCCATTATTCAGCCCGTCGTCATTAAGGCGATCACCACAAAGAAGGAACGCCTCATTCGGATGCCGCACGTTAAGGCGAAAACGATTTCCAAGCGTACGCGCATCCTGTTCCCCATCCTAGTGACGCTCATCGCGGGCCTGGTGGCCCCCATGTCCGTGTCTCTGGTCGGCTTTTTGATGTTCGGCAACCTTCTGCGTGAGTGCGGTGTGCTCAAGCGCCTGTCTGAAACAGCGCAGAATGAGTTTGCTAATATTATCACCTTGTTGCTCGGCATTACAATCTCCTTCAGCATGCGCGCAGAACAGTTTGTTACGCTCAATACGCTGATGATTATTATTCTCGGCCTGTTTGCCTTTGTGTTCGATACCTTCGGCGGCGTTATGTTTGCAAAAATCCTCAATCTCTTCACGAAGAATAAAGTGAATCCAATGATCGGCGCGGCGGGCATTTCCGCTTTCCCGATGGCGGCGCGCGTGGTGCAGAAGATGGGCCTCGCGGAGGATAAGGAAAACCATCTGCTTATGGAGGCGGTCGGTGCGAACGTATCCGGCCAGATCGCATCCGTCGTGGCAGGCGGCGTAATCCTAGGCTTCTTTAAATAAGGGCAGGAAAGGGGAATAACGATGGCTGAATTCATGCTTTTATCGATCCCGTGGGCGGATCGGATGAATAATTTTATGACCTCGCTCGGCTTCATGGGCAAAGGGATGGGCGGTATTCTTGCTGTGATCCTGCTGATCACCCTCCTTGTGGTTCTGATTATGAAAGTGGAGCCGATGATCGCTCAAAAGGAGGAGGCACGCAGGGCAAAGAAGCTGGAAAAGCGTGCGCAGAAGGAAACCTCCGGGCAGTAAAAGAGATAGAACGAAGCAATCATTCATTCGCCCGCCGCCGGAGCAAAAGAGGACTCCGGCGGCGGATTTTTTGCATTTTTACACGCTTTTGTGTATACTCGGTATCAGATGTGTAAGAAAGGGTGACGGATGATGGATGCCTGCCGCATTTTGGTTGTGGAGGATGACTCCGATATCAATGCGCTGCTCTGCCGGATTCTATCCGGCGCAGGCTACCGGGTGGACAGTGCATTTTCCGGCACGGAGGCGCAGCTGCGCCTGCAAATGGAAGAGTATGATCTTCTGCTCTTGGATTTAATGCTTCCAGGCCTTGCGGGGGAGGAGCTGATTGCCTGGCTGCGTGCGGAAAAGATGATGCCGGTGATCGTGCTGTCCGCCAAAGCGGGGCTCGATGCGCGCGTAAACGCGCTGCGGCTCGGTGCAGATGATTTTATCCAGAAGCCTTTTGAAAATGAAGAGGTGCTCGCCCGGGTGGAGGCGCAGCTCAGGCGGTGCAGGCTGTTTTCGCCTGCGCAGCAGTCTCACCGGCTGCATATCGGGCGGCTAATGTTGGATTCTGAAACGATGGAAGCGCAGGCAAACGGACGGAAGCTCGCGCTTACCGCGCGGGAGTTTGCCATTCTGGAGCTGATGATGCGTTATCCACGCCGTGTTTTCACGCGGGAGAATCTGTATGAGCAGATTTGGGGCGAGCCGTATTATGGGGAGGATAACACGGTAAACGTGCACATCTCCAACCTCCGTGCCAAGCTCCATAAGGCAGACCCGAAAGGGGAATATATCAAAACCGTTTGGGGGATTGGCTTTAAAATGGCGCAGGAGGATTGACGTAGCTCGCCCGCAATAGGGGCGGCAGAAGAACAGCTTTGATCTTTAAACTTTCTTTAAGCTTTTTTATGCCTTTCTTGTTTTGAGGGCGGTATGCTTTGTTTAGCCCCTGAGAGATGGGGCGCTTAGAATCAGGAAAGGTGATGAAGGAATATGGCGCAAACTTTATTGGCAACCCGCCAGATCACAAAGCGCTATGGCTCCTCGGTGGCGGTGGATGGGGTTAGCCTCACGCTGCAAGAGGGGCAGATTTATGGCCTGGTTGGCCAAAACGGCGCGGGTAAAACGACCCTGATGCGGATGATGACCGGCCAGACGCTCCCCTCCTCCGGGGAATTGGAGCTGTTTGGTGAAACCTCGCCCCAGGGGATTGACCGCATGCGCGCAAATCTGGGAGCAGTGGTGGAAACGCCGAGCTTCTTTCCATTCTTTACGGCGCGGGAGAACTTAGAATACTACCGCCGCCAGCGCGGCATAGTGGGCAGGGGCTGCATTGACGATGCGCTCCGGCAGGTGGAGCTGGGCGATACGGGCAGCAAAAAATTTAAGGATTTTTCGCTCGGCATGAAGCAGCGGTTGGGGCTTGCGCTCGCGCTGCTGAACCGTCCCGCAATGCTGCTGCTTGACGAGCCGATCAACGGCCTTGATCCGATGGGGATCGCGCATTTTCGCACCCTTATTCAAAAGCTGTGCGAGGAGAACGGGGTAACGGTGCTTATCTCCAGCCATATATTGAGCGAGCTAGAAAGCTTTGCAACGTGCTATGGCTTTATCCACCGTGGCAAGCTCATTGAACAGATTTCTGAAAAGCTGCTGCGCGAGCGCTGCCGGGAGTGCCTGGAGCTCCTCGTGGACAGCACGGAAAAGGCCGCCGTTTCCATCGAACGAGAGCTTGGCTGCACAAATTATGAGATTTTACCAGGCGGCAAAATGCGGCTCTACGAGTATCTCGATGCGCCGGCAAAAGTGACGCATGTGCTGGCCTCCAACGGGGTGGAAATCTCCGGTGTCAACAACCAGGGGTCGAATCTGGAGGAATATTTCCTCTCGTTGATTGGAGAGGAGGGCGGGCAAGATGCTTAACTATATCAGCAGCGAGCTTTATAAAACCTTCCGCCGGAAATATACGAAAATTGCGCTGGTAGTTATCGCGTTGCTTTGCATTGCGGGCAACGCATTGGTTCGCCTGACTTTTTCGATGGCGGGTACGCTGAATTCCGCCTATCCTTTTTATCTCGGCATTATGCTTATGCCAATGTGTTTTGCGCTTTTAACCATCGTAGTAGATGCAGTTTTTTCTGATGAATATAAGTATGGCACGTTGAAAAACACCATTTCGTTCGGCATCAGCCGTGCAGAGATTTATTTTGGCAAGCTGATTGTGGAGATCATCCTGATGCTGGTTACCATTGCGCTGGTGCTGGTGGTTTATACAGCAAGCGGGCTGTTTTTTTCACAGATCGGCGCACATGGGGAGATCGAATGGCAGGCGGTACGCCTCTTCCTGGAGAAAACCGTGCTTTCCCTGCCACTGTGGCTCGGTATGCTCGGCATGCTAAATCTTTTGGCGTTCGCCTTCCGCAGCAATACGCTTTTCGGATTTGGCGCAATGCTGCTGTTTTCCTTCCCTGGGCCGGTGCTCGGCCTGATGAGAGGCGTGGTGCCTGAGCTCAGCACGTTTTATAAGCTGACGATCACCAGGCAGTTTGAGCAGCTCACCGGCGGCGCGGGATTTATGCTGGGCGGCCCTGGGCCGGCGGCGCGCCCCGTGGAGCCGGAGCTCATTCCCTGGTGTCTTCTGGTGGGGCTGGCCTGGTTCATAGGCTCCTCTATCGCCGGATACCTGCTCTTCAGGCGCAGGGAGATTAAATAAAATGGAGAAGAGGGCGGTCATTTATGATGCTGGTGACAATCTTATTCGGAGCGCTGGCGGCATTGTTTGCCGCCCTGTTCTTTTTGCAGCGCGCCAATCTCCGCCGGGCGTGCAGAGAGCTTAGGCAGATTAATCAGGAGGGTGGAACCCGCCGCCTGCATCTCTCCTCCCCGGATGGAGAGATGGAAGCCCTTTTTGAGGAGATCAACCGGGCGCTTGACCGGCGGCAAAGTGAAGAAATCCAGCATATGCTTGCGGAGAAAGAATTGCGCCGCCAAATCGCCAATATCTCCCACGATCTGCGCACGCCGCTCACTTCGATTATCGGCTACCTACAGCTTGCGCAGGCTGATGGGACATCTACAGAGGAACGCGCGCATGCGCTGGAGGTGATCGGCGCGCGCACACGCTCTTTGCAAATGCTCATCAGCGGCTTTTATGATCTCTCTCGGCTAGATGCAAATGAATACAGCCTCAATTTGCAGCAGGTGGATTTGGGCAGGTCCCTCTGTGCACAGCTCGCCTCTTTTTATGATGATTTTACCCGCAAAAACCTCGTGATGCATGTGGATGTGCCGCAGCGCTTGCCACTCGTGCTGGCGGATGAAGACGCCGCACAGCGTATCTTTGTAAATCTTCTTCAAAATGTGCTGCGGTATGCGGAGAGCGAGGTGTGGGTTGTAGTGCGCGCAGGCACAACCATAACGACCGTATTTACCAATGACACCAGCTTGGTTTCCCAAGAGGATGTGCCGCATGTTTTTGACCGATTCTATACCGGGGATCAAACGCGCAGTGGGCACAATACGGGAATTGGCCTTGCAATCGTGAAGAGGCTTGCAGAACAGATGGGCTGTGAAGTATCGGCTTCGCTGGCTGGGAACCGGTTTTCAATTTCTGTTTCATGGAAGACGATTTAAAGGATGCTTTTGCAGCGGAAAACCCGCCACAGCGCATCGGATTCGGTGCGCTGTGGCGGGCTGTTGGCGCGCCTTTTGGGAATTTGATAAAATATCTATCCAAATCATCTGGAATCATGTATAATAATCCCAAATAGCACGGCGCAGGTATATATCTGCGAGGCAATGGATTTTGTTTGAGAGGAGCATGATGAAACCGATGAACGTGAAGGAACTGGTGGAAAGGATGACGCTGGAGGAAAAAATTGAGATGTGCTCTGGTGTGGATTTTTGGCATCTCAAAGGCATTGAACGGCTGGGGATTCCCTCCATCATGGTCAGCGACGGCCCTCACGGCCTGCGCAAGCAGGCGGATAAGGCCGATAACCTTGGCATCAACGATTCGATTCAGGCGGTGTGTTTCCCAACGGCTGCCGGCACGGCGAGTTCTTTTAACCGAGCGCTCCTGCGCAGCCTTGGCGAAACGCTCGGGGAGGAATGCCAGGCGGAGCATGTGGCGATTCTGCTGGGCCCGGCTGTGAATATCAAGCGCTCGCCTCTTTGCGGCCGAAATTTCGAATATTTTTCAGAGGATCCCTATCTGGCGGGCGAGATGGCGGCAAGCTATATCAGCGGTGTGCAGAGCAAGCATGTCGGCACGAGCATCAAGCATTTCGCCGTGAATAATCAGGAGCGCAGGCGTATGACCGTTTCCGCTGTGACAGACGAGCGGACTCTGCGCGAAATCTATTTTCCCGCCTTTGAGGCGGCAGTGAAACAGGCGCAGCCATGGACAGTAATGTGCTCCTATAACCGCATCAACGGCGTTTATTCCTCAGAGAACGAGTGGCTACTCGATCAGGTTCTGCGCAGGGATTGGGGCTTCCAGGGCTTTGTCATGACGGACTGGGGCGCGGCGAATGACCGTGTTGAGGGCATCAAGGCTGGGCTGGAGCTGGAAATGCCCTCGAGCGGCGGAGTCAACAGCGCGCGCATTCGCAAGGGCGTTCAGGAGGGGCGCATCAGCGAGGAAACGCTGGATCATGCGGTGGAGCGCATCCTAGAGATTGTGTTCCGCTATGCGGAAAATCGGGATGAAACGGCCGTGTTTGACCGGGCTGCGGATCATGAAAAGGCACATCAGGCGGCGCTGGAAACGATGGTGCTGCTCAAAAACGAGGGCGCGCTGCCGCTTCGGAAGGATCAAAAAATAGCCTTTATTGGTGGATTTGCGGAGCATCCGCGCTATCAGGGCGGCGGCAGCTCGCACATCAATGCCTACCATGTAGACGGTGCCTTGGAGGCGGTGCAGGGCAAAGCGGACGTTATCTATGCCAAAGGCTTCGACACAGAGGGAGATCAGCTTGATGAAACGCTGCTGCGCGAGGCGGTTGCCGCCGCAAAGACGGCTCAGGTGGCGGTGATTTTTGCCGGCCTGCCAGACTCCTTTGAATCGGAGGGGTTCGACCGTAAGCATCTGAATCTTCCGCGTTGCCAAAACCGTGTGATCGAGGCGGTCAGCAAGGCGCAGCCGAATACGGTGGTCGTATTGCACAACGGCTCCCCGGTGCTAATGCCTTGGCTTGGCAATGTAAACGCCGTGCTGGAATCTTATCTCGGCGGCGAGGCGGTTGGACAGGCGCAGATTGACCTGCTCTTTGGAGAGGCCAATCCCTGCGCGAAGCTAGCGGAAACCTTCCCGCTTTCGCTTGCCGATACGCCGTGCGCAAACTATTTCCCCGGCGGCCCTCTGACAGTGGAATACAGGGAGAGTATTTATGTAGGCTACCGCTATTATGATAAGGCGGAAAAACAGGTGCTGTTCCCCTTTGGGCACGGCTTATCCTATACGCAGTTTGCATACAGCGGCTTAAAGCTCGACAAAACCCGATTCAAGGCAGAAAACGGCCTAACGCTCACCTTCCGCGTGCGCAATACCGGCGAGCGGGATGGGGCGGAGGTTGCGCAGGTTTATGTGGCAGATGTGGAGAGCTCTGTTTTCAAAGCGCCAAAAGAGCTCAAGGGTTTTGAAAAGGTATTTCTCAAAGCGGGCGAGGAAAAGACAGTGGAAATCCATCTGGATGAACGGGCCTTTTCGTATTACGATACGCAAGCAAAGGCTTGGCGCGTGGAAAGCGGGAAATATCAGATTCTCGTGGGCTCTTCTAGCAGGGATATTCGCCTGACGGGCAGCGCGCAGGTGCTTGGAATCCCTGCGCCCAAGGGGGAACCGGAGGCAAAGAGGTTGCTGCCAACCTATTATGACGGGCGTTTCAACCGCGTTCCGGATGCTGAATTTGAGGCCTTGCTTGGCCATCCGATCCCCCGTTCCTGGCGCGACCCATCTAAGCCCTTTACCCGGGACAACACGATTGACGATGCAAAGAACACGCGTTGGGGCCGCAAAATCATGAAGCTGATTCGTAAATTTGTTAAAATGGACGGCATCTCAACGGACGAAATGGCAGTGGCGATGATCGCGGAAATGCCCATTCATAACCTTGCAACGATGTCACAGGGTGCGGTAAGCGAAGAGATGGAAGAAGCGATCGTAATGCTTTTTAACAATCAGAAGCCTGCCAAGGCGTTTGGTCTCCTGATCTCCGGCGCAGTGAATGCGCTGAAAAAAGTGAAACAGCTGCTATAACGAAGCTGCAAAAAGCGGCTGTTGAGATACTTGATCCATAGAGGCAGAGAGGGAAAAGCGCGGCCTTAGGCGGGGGCGCAGGTCATATCCACGCTCTAAAGTTTGTTTTCTAGGAGTTCAAGCGGATTTTTTGAAGGATCTCTTGCGAAAGGTAAGGCGTTTCGCAAGAGGTCCTTTTATACTGCCCTGCTTTTCCGCCTGCCGTAAAAGAATCCCCCGGCAATGATCAGCAGGCATCCGCCCGCATAAAACAGATGTGCCCCGCTTTGCAGGCCGCCCCAGAGTACAATCCCCGCGCCTGCCAGAGCAAGCGCAGGGATCGCCACGCCGTGCCAAAAACCAATGATTTCGCCTTGATTCCAAAGGCGGATTACCTGAACGTATAACACAGCGTAGAGCAGATAACCCATTACAATCGGAATTTCCGAAACATCCGCGTTGGGTAGCCAGGCATATCGTTCACTGAGATAATTGAGCGCAGCCCAAACACAGCTTGCTGTGTAGGCGGGTAAAGCGCGCAAAAATGCCCGCGGCTCAGCAAAGATGCGGGATAGAGGCAGAAGCCCGCGTTTTGCAAGCGCGTGGGGCAGCCGGAGATAGCCCAAAATTACGCCATTGAGCGTGCCTGCCACCGCGATCAGGATAAAGAGCAGCATTACCTTTGCACCAAATGGCCCCAACAGGCGGCCTGCTAAAAAAGCGACATGCCGGTCGCCCATGGTACGTACAGCTTCGGGGCCCAGCAGGCTTGATACGCCGAGAAAATAGAGGATATATATGCCGGTGACAAACACAGGTGCAACCAGCAGCGCCCTGGGCATGTTTCGCCGCGCATCCTTTACTTCATGAGAGATGGCGGTGGCGATGACCCATCCATCGTAGGCAAACGCAATTGGCCCGATGGCGGAAATCCATCCTGCCGCGGCAGGCGATTTGGCAGAAAGGCCGATGGTTTCCCCCGGATTTCCGAAAAACAAACCGCAAACAGCGATAAGCAGGAGCGGGAGGAGCTTGAGTGCGGTGGCCGCGTTTTGCAAGATCCCACCCAGCCTTGCGGAACAGATATTCCAAAAAAAGCAGAGCGTGAAAAAAAGGAACCCCACCAGGCACTGCGTTTCCAATGTGTCCGGAATGGAAAACAGGCTGCAAAAATAGTGCCCAGCCGCGCGGGATACAGCGGCGACAAGCGTTGGAAAATAAAAAAACACCTGAAACCATCCAACGCCGCCCGTGAAGCCCGGCCCGACAAATTCAGCTGCGTAGGCAATAAGCCCGCCCGGCTGTGCGGTGCGCGCCGCGAGTTGCCCAATGCTCAGCCCTCCAAAGATGATTCCGACCGCTCCCAGCAAAAAAACAAGGATGCCAAGCGGTACGTTGCCCCCTGTGGCTATTAAAATATTATCGCTTTTGAAGAAAATGCCTGATCCGATGCAAATGCCGACGATCATGGCAATTGCGGTGGGTAGGCGATAGGTTGGACTGGATTCGGTCATAGGCTTCCTCTTTTCAAAACGGCAGGCGCTTTCTGTTTTTATTTAGGCTGTCCAGAAAATTATATAAAATGAAAGCGATTTCACAACAGGCTCTTATTTGCAAAAGCAAAAAGAGAGCGCGCTTCAAAAGGAGTTTTCCTTTTAAAGCGCGCTGTTTGGTCAGGTTTTGAAGATGGAAAAGAGGGGGAAGCCGTTAGAAATCGAGGCGGCCCAGTTCCTCACCGCTGGAGAGGGAAAAAGCGCAGATTCGGCTGTTGGATAGCGTATAAAGCGTGTCCCCGATATAGGTGCCTCGGCGGATGGAGCTGTCTAACCCATTGCTGTCCACCGCGAGCCGCTCCTGCTTCGTATAGTTGCGCAGTGTGTGCAAAAGGCTGATTTGCCTGCCTTGCAGGGAGAATACACAGTAGGTTTCATCAAAATAGGAGCGAAAATCCTTGCCGATTTCCTCCCGGGCGATCGGGAAGGCAACCGCATTCTCTTCCGGCAGGAAAAGGATGCTTTTATATTCCGAAGGGGCGTCGGTAAACGTGCCGTTTGGCAAGATAAGGCTGTCAACCTCCTGCGGCTTCTCCGGGTGGCTTACATCGAAGAGGGAAAGCTTTACGCCACGTGTCGTACCGTTTTCATCTGCATCCTGCCCGATGCCGAGGAGAAGATTTTCGCCAACTGGATGCAGATAGCTTGAAAAGCCGGGGATTTTCAGTTCGCCGAGGATTTTTGGCGAACTGGTATCGGAAAGGTCGAGCACAAAGAGCGGATCAGTCTGCCGGAAAGTGACAACATAACCCTTTGTGCCGAGGAAACGCACGGCATAGATTTCTTCCCCAGGTGCAATATTGGTAAGAGCTGAAAGCGTTTTCAGGGAGGAATCCAGGATGGTAACCCGGCTGCTGGTGCTGCCGTTTACCGTTTCCGTGGTGGCAATGCGCAGCGCTCCGCCATAGCTGTCGAGAGAAAATTGGTTGAGCACATGGCCGCGTACTCGGCCGGAAACGCTTTTACCAAGGCCCTCCTGTGAGAAGGGGAAGCCAAAAATCGTGGTGTATTCCACATCGTCGTCATATACTGTGGAGGCGGTATAGAGCGCCTGCGTGCTGCAATACACCTCGTTCCCGCTGCCAAGCACGGCTTGGCGGGAAACTGTCTTTTTCGCATCAGCGGTATCCAGCGCGCTGACGACCAGATAGTTGGGCGTTTTTGCGTCCGGAAGGATTTGAATATCCGCCGCGTTGAGCTTTTTGGCGCCGCCCTCCCCCTCGGAGGTGGTAGGAATATAGTCTATGAATGTGCCATTTTCATCTTGCGTTACGGTATACTGCGTGATTAGATAGAGTGTGCTGCCAATCATGCGGGTGGAGAGGATGCCGCCGTCCTGCGTGTAGGTGCGCTCAAGTTTTGGCGCGGAACGGTCGCCGATGTTATAAATCAGGATGCGGGCGTCCCCTTGGTAGACAGGCATCCTGAGCCCGCATATCGCTGCGTTATAGACTGTGGAGCCGGAGGGGTTCGTCAGGCGGCATATGGCGATCAGGCGATTGCCCTGCACATAGAGCTCAGAAACCGTAACCTCTTTGTTGGACTCTTGGGGAATGGAAATTTGAGAGAGCACCTTCATGGAGCCGGCAGGACGGGGCGCGATGATTTGGATCGTTTTGCCCAGAGCCGGCACAAAATAGAGGGTGGAACCGTCATTTTTCAGGATATCTGCTTCCTCCACGCCAGCAGTCTGTATATTGGTTTTACCATAGCCGGTATCTGCCTCGTTTACCGTGGCGCTGTTATTCGTTGCTTGCCCGGCCAGGGCGTTATCCTCTGGAACGTCGTTCATGGTGGGCTTCATGGTGGGAGATTCAGCGGGGGCTTTCATAGCTTCCTCTCTGCCTGCAATAGATTCATCAGCTGGATGGGCGGAGAGATCTTTGAAGTATGATTCTATTTTGGAATAATCTTGCAACACTTCTGTCAAAGGCGCGGAATCCCCCGTTTGGCGGTTGACCACTTCGAGATAGGGTAGGCCCTTCCACAAGGCGATTGCACCGATCACGATTGCTAGCGCCGCCGCAGCGGCGGCGACATGGCGCAGGGTCAGGCCACGCCGTTTTGCAGGCTGTGGCGTTTGCAGCCGAAGCCGACTACTGATTTGGGTGGGGGAAAGGGAGGGGGGGAGTGAATTGATTTGATCCAAAGGCCTGAGCGCTTCCAAAAGCGGTTCGGTTTGGCCATTTCGCTTTTTTTTCATCATGAGGACTCCTTTTCTGCGGTCAGGCGAAGCTTCGCAAGGGAACGAGAGAGTTTTGAACGAACGGTACCGGGCGGGCAGGAGAGGGCTTTGGCAATTTCATGGCTTTTGTAACCGCCGATGATAGAGAGCAAAACGATGCTGCGCTCTTCATCACTGAGCGCATAGATGGCCTCCCGCAGCTCCATGGCGAGCATAAGCTCCTCAGAGCATTCGCTTTCACCCAAGCGGCGCGCTTCTTCGAGCGGGGTGGTAAGCCGCCTCTCTTTGACCGCCGCAATGTGGTGCTTGCAGGTGTTGGAAAGGATGGAAAAAAGCCAGGCCTTGAAGGATGAGACACTGCGCAGGGCGCCAATCCCCTGGAAGGCGGCGCAGACAGCATCCTGGACTGCGTCCTCCGCCTCCTCGCGGGAGCCGAGATAGTAGTAGGCAAAACGGTAAAGATCCTGTGCATATTGGGCATATAGCTGCCCGAAGGCATCCGCACTCCCGGCCTTTGCCTGCTCCACCAATCGATTTTCCGGTTTTGCCATGAAACGTTTCCCCCTTTACCGTCCCTCGGTATAATAGTGTTTGATAGCAGCACAATTGTTGCATGGCCTGCAAAAAAAATGCTGTGGCAGGTGGACAGGAGAAACCGCTTGCGGACCATGGATGTGGCCTGCAAGCAGCTGACTCTGCGTATCTAAAAACTTCTTATGCGCCAACCGCTGTTTTACCAAACAAAAAGAGGAGCCCGAAGGCTCCTCTCCCCGTCGTTTGAAATACCTAGCAATTTATGCCTCGTGAGGCGCTCCTACCGGGCAGGTGCCGGCGCAGGCGCCGCAATCGATGCAGGTATCCGCGTCGATGACATACTTGCCGTCGCCTTCAGAGATTGCGGAAACAGGGCAATCCGCTTCGCAGGCGCCGCAGGAAATGCATTCGTCAGAAATTACATATGCCATGGATGATGTACCTCCTTCTTTGTTCAGAACCGGGGCGGAAAGGCAGCGGAAAATAAGGCCGCAACGCTTTCGCCAAGGTGGTTCCTTGTCTTTCCCATTGTAACATAAAGGACGAAAAAAGCAAGAGCCTGCCACATTTTTTCAGGGCCTCGCCGCCGAAAAAAGGAGAAGAAAAAAGGCTCTTTCATGCGTGTCGGCCGGAGAAAGTTTTTTACGTTTGGAAAACTCGGATATATTTACGAAAAGGCATTTATTTTACATCCAAAATTGTTTATAATAGCAATAAGAGCTTTGCAAGCAATTTGAGAGGAGCGATCGAACGTGAGAAACCATGAAGTAACCCAAAGGCATCAGCTCTTGGATCTAAACGGCCGGCTAATGGAACCGGGCTGGTCAAAGGATTTGGTGCAAGTATACGACAGGAGGGCGATCAAAGCGCCGAAATTTCGCATTAAGGAGTGGGATTATTATCTAGTGCTCAGTGATCAGTTCGCCTGTGCATTTACGCTGTCGGACGATGGCTATATCGGCTTGCAGTCTGTTTCCCTGCTTGATTTTACCAAACCGTGGGAGCATACGGAAACCATTCTGAATGCCTTCCCCATGGGGAAGATGAAAATGCCTTCTACTTCAGCAAAAGGAAATGTGGTATACCGGGATAAGCGGTTGGCGATGGAATTTATCAAAACGGACGGGCAGCGCCGTATCCGCTGTGACTTCAAAAACTTCTGCGACGGCAAGCCCTTCTCCTGCGATATTACGCTGGAGCAGCCGCCGATGGATACCATGGTGATCGCCACGCCGTGGAAGGAAAAGGATACGGCGTTTTATTACAATCAGAAGATCAACTGCATGCGGGCAAGCGGCAGGGCGGTATTTGATGGAAAGGAATACGTCTTTCATCCGGAAACGGATTTCGGCACGCTCGACTGGGGGCGCGGCGTATGGACGTATGACAACCGCTGGTATTGGGGCTCCGGCAATGGGGTTGTAAATGGCAAACCCTTCGGCTTTAATATCGGCTATGGCTTTGGCGATACGAGCGCCGCGAGCGAAAACATGCTCTTTTACGACGGTGTGTGCCATAAGCTTGACGACATTACCTTCCACATTGATAAGAGAGACTATATGAAACCGTGGACGTTTACCTCCACAGATGGGCGTTTTGAAATGGATTTTGTGCCGGTGCTCGACCGCGCTGCAAAAATTGATGTGAAATTGATCGTTACCGACCAGCATCAGGTGTTTGGGCGGATGTCCGGCAAGGCGGTGCTCGATGACGGCACTGTTTTGGAAATTAAGGATTTGATGTGTTTCGCAGAGGATGTACATAATAAGTATTAACAGAAAGGTACTGCGAACGGGAAGCCGTCCGGAAGAATTTCCGATTGAGCCAGCCATTCCGTGGTAGCCGCTCGTGCTTGGGGAAGAGGACGGGCGGCTTTTCAAGGCGTGCATAAAGCGTGCAGCACATTTTTACCGGAAGTTTCTTTGTGCAGTTTGCAGGTAACCGGTGGCGAGAATCAGAAGCAGCGCGGCGAGGATCATGGTGTCAGTCATATCGTATCGATTTATCCTTTCAGACTGCCACGGCCTGACACGGACCGTGATGCCTGCCGCGGCTGTTAGGCGGTGCAGCGATATTTCCAGACGGCTTATCGTATCGTATAATAGAATTACAAGAATGTAGATAATTATCGAATAAAAGAGAAAAGGATCATTTAGCGGAGAAAAATGCGGCATCCAGAAGGGCGTAGCGCTCCAAAACCTCAAAGTTTAGGTTTACGCGGGCGGAACCATGGACAGGGTAAGTTGTTTTTAGAGGGCCTATTCTGCCTTCTCGCAGCAACTCCGCGATGGTAAAGGGCAATGCCCCCTTTTTTCTCCCTGTTTTGGCCCCCCTGCTGTAGAAACATACGACTACATCAGAGAGGGCTTGCCGATTCTTTTTCTAATCACCAAGAATGGCCCGATTAATCCAACAGCTTATAGGTTTGATAGCCATCCTCGCTGAAATAGACAAACAAATGCTTTTCCACTTCTTTGCCACCTTGAAATTGGGCGTGGACGGTAATGGTAGCTGAACCGAAATCTGCATAGGAGAACGGGCCGCTCTCATAGAATTTGCGGTAATCTTCCGTGGATGGCTCCCAATTGATTCCCGCGCTTTCCTGCGGGCGCAGAACGGTAATCGATTGGCCGGAGGATTGCGGCAGCGGGTCTTTCTCCCATCCCGCGCGCAGAGCACTGAGGACGGCGCGGCCAGAGTCAGTCTGCAAAACGGATAAGCTGGCGCCATCTAGGCTGATTGCTGCGCCGTCAAAATATCGGTCTCGCAAGAATTGATAGCTCTCGTCCTTTAAAATCTGCTCGAAATAGGCGGAGTTACCTTGTTGCGCATGTGCAAAAGCTTCCTGAAAAGGGACTTTTTCCGGCAGGAAAATATAGGACATATAGCGGGAGGTAGAGGGTTCCTCCCCTGCGTTGGCCGTTTCCTTTAGCAACGTGGAATAGGTTTCCGGGCAGTAGACGAGGCGGCCGTTATCACAGGAGATGGTATAGGATTGGAGGCTCTCCCCACGGATGCCGAGCGCGCTGCGCTGCTGTTTGAGCGTGGATGAGTCGGCGGGTATGACGCTGGTATCTTCATCAAGCCAGCTTCCCCACATGGGCATCTGAAACTCAATATTGGGCTCCAATTCGGTGGCGCTCTCTGGCACAGCTGTGTTGCCGGCGGCAAAGAGGCGGAGCTCCGCGCTCTCAATGATCTGGGGCTGGCGCTCATGAGGCTTCCCCCAAAAATAATAGAGCGTTCCGCAGGCAACCAATAGCACTGTAGCCAGCACTGCGGCAAGGGCCCGCTTGCCGCCAATATGGCGGGGCGCCGATGCGGGCGCCTCAGTGAGAATGGTATTCAGTATATTTTTTCGGTCAGGTAGATGCTGATTCATCGCCTGACGGAATAAATCTCTTCGCTTCATGCAGCGCCTCATCCTCCTGCCATTGGAATGTTTCTTTTAATTGCTTAAGCGTGCGGTACAGACGGCTTTTGACCGTGTTTTCATTGAGATGGAGAGCCTGTGCAATCTCACGAAGGCCCAGATCCTGCGAAAAATAGAGGATAAAAATGCGGAAGGTCAACGGATCGCCATGGGAGAGGAACGCCCAAATTTCATCGCAGAGGACTTGGTCATCTGGATCCGACTCCACATCCAGCAGCTCGCGTTCGATGGCTTCGAAGGATTCCTCCTCATCGTGCGGAGAAAAAACGGGAAGGCAGTTTCTCAGCATGCTGGCTGCGCCATAATGATGATAAAGCTCATTACGGGCGATGCGCATGACATAATGCTGTGGATCACGCACGGGTTCTCCTGACCGGCGCAGACGCTGATAAAGGGCCAGGTAGGTGTTTTGCACCAGATCGCCAATGTCCGACGGGGCTGCACAGCGGCAGATGATATAGCGCAGCACGGAATCATAGGTTTCTTCATACAGCTTTGTAAATGCGGCATCCAGCGATTCTTGTTTCAACTTCCTCACCCTTTTCCCCCTGCGGACGGGCCGCTTTACAATGGCTCTCTATTCTAGTAGAGTGGTGCAAGGGGCAAAAAGTTGCCCCTTGTTTTATGTTTTGTTTCTGAGCTGTGATTCCACGGATTGAAACGAACGCTTTTTGGAAGCGCATTTTCAGCAGTCTATCCGCCAATTATATTGCTACAGTACTTATACGGCTTTGTATTCCGAGTTATGCAAAAAAACCATGCGCCAATATAGAAGGGGGGACTGTTGCAAAATGAAATATTTTGCAACAGTCCTCCTAAAAAACATTTGAAAGCACGCTTTTTCCATTTCTGCGCATCCTTCTGCATAATGCAACGCGCCCCCCACGCATAAACCGCTTGCGGGCTATGCAAAAGGGTTCGGATTTCACGTTAAAAAACAAAACTGCATTTTTTCAGCCTTTGCGGAACCTTTCTATTCTATATGCTGGTCTCTGCGGAAAATCTGTTTTTGTTTTTTAGGTGCAGCCCCCGTGTTCCAATATACTGTTTACCCCTGGTTTTCGCTCCTAATCACGGTTTTGAAGCCTGTAAAACAAGCGCTTCCGCCTCCTGAATACCCAGCCCAACCTCACTGGGGTGATGGGCGTCTGATGCGGTTTGAATGCGTACGCCGATGCGCTTCATTTCTTGCAGCAGGGGCGGTTCCATCCCTAGCCGCGCTCCATGCCTGCGGAAAATTCCACTGTTTTGCTCGGCATACATCCCGCTTTGCGCTAATGCAGCAGCCAGCCGCTTATAATAAGGCTCCAGCGAACAGGAGGGGAGATGGCCAAAAAGCTTGAGGCTGTCTGGATGGGCGAGGCCATCAAACACGCCGCAGGAGGCCAGTTGAATGCTCAGCTCAAAAAAGCGGCGGTACAATTCGTCGATCTCTATGCCCTTCCATAGCTCCGGCTTGTGATCGAAGGCAAACGCATCAATAAAATGGATACTGCCAACCAAAAAATCTAGCCCTAAATTTTTCGTACGGCTTTCCACAAAAGCTTCGCAGCCGGGGAAATAGCAAACTTCTAGTCCGAATTGAATTGGCAGTGGCCACTGTGCCCGGCGAACTTCATTGGCGAGGTGCAGAAATTCATCCAGATCGCGCTTTCCACCCTTGCGGCCCAACCATGCGTCAATAAAATCATTTTGCATGCAAACCGGCTTGTACATGGGTAAAAATTCTGGGAAGAGGTAACTGTGCTCCAGCAGGTGGATTTCCGAAAGGCCTCTTTGAAGAGCATAGCCAACATATTTTTTCACCCAGGCGAGGGTATAGGGCCCGGTTTCCAGATGAATGTGGCAATCAAGCATAGCGGAATTCTCTCCTCAGGGCATTTTCTCCGGCGGGATCAACTGCGCGCCGCCTGAAGCAATTCTTCATAGATTTTTTCTTTTTTCACACGGCCGGCGGCGGAGAGGGAGAGATGGTCAAAGTGCAAAAATTCCTCCGCCAGCGTACGCACTTCTTCCAACGTGACCGCGCGCACGCGCTCCATAATTTCATCCGCGCTTTTCACTTCGTTATAAAGCAGCTCGCCGCGGCCCATCTGGGCGGCGCGGGACTGTGTTGACTCCATATTCATAATGAGCCCTGAGAGATATTGCTCCTTGGCACGGGCAAGTTCTCGCTGCGTGAGCGACGCGGCAAAACCGTCGATAATACGGAAAACCTCCCGCAGCGCCTTTTTTTCATTGCGCGGTGAAAGCGCCATATCAACGCCGAGGATTCCCGCCTCGAGGTAGGAGGCGGAGAAGGATTCGATTTCATAGACGAGCCCCAGCTCTTCCCGAATGCGCTGATACAACCGGGAGGAGGAAGAGGTGCCGAGCACCGACATGAGCAGGCGCATGGCAAAACGACGGTCATCCTGCGCGCCGATTCCGGGCATCGCAAGCGCGAGCTGCGTTTGTTCAAAATCCTTTTTACGAAGCGTCAGGCACTTACGGTATTGTGCGGGGCTGGCCTGCACCGGATTGCCGCTATTGGTCATAGGGCCAAAAAATTTTTCACACAGCCGCACGATCTCTTCCCGGTCAAAACGTCCACACACAGCGGCCACCATACGCTCCGACGTATAATAGCGGCGCATATGCGCGCGAAGGTCATCCACTGTTAGGGAGGAAACGGTTTTTCGCTCTCCCAAGATGTTGGAGCCGAGCATATCCCCTTGCCAAACACCGGCATAGAGATTATCCGCGCAAAGATCCTCCGGGCTATCTTCATACATATGTAGCTCTTCGAGGATGACACCACGCTCTGTTTGCAAATCTTTCTCCAAAAGGGCGGGTTGTGTGAGCATATCGCAGAGGATATCAAAGGCGGTGCCGACATGCCGGTCGAGTGCCCGCGCATAAAAGCAGGTGTATTCTTTTGTGGTGTAGGCGTTAAGCGCGCCGCCGATTTCATCCATCTGCTCAGCAATGGCTAAAGCAGACCGGCGGGCTGTGCCCTTAAAAAGCATATGCTCAATAAAATGGGAAACGCCTGCGGTTTGCGGCGTTTCATAGCGGGAACCGCTCCCGACCCAAATGCCCATGGTGGCGCTTCGCGCCCAATCGACGGGTTCCAGGATTATGCGAAAGCCGTTTGGCAAAGTAATTTTTTCCATATCAATCTACCATACCTTTCTGGATCGCCCAATATCAAAGCAGACCCGGCCAGGTGCAGAGTTGCAGAGCAGATTCTGAAATCTTCCGTTATGCACAGGTTTGCAGTTGGATTTTGGCCCTCTAAATTTGAAAGACAACTCTTTCATGGAATATGCCGATCAGGGCAGATTCCCTTTCGTTATGAATTGGGGACAGGTTGCCTTTTGTTACGAGGCAAGGCAAGAAACAAAACAAGGCTAACCGCAAGCACATAGAAGCAGGGGGTACGCACCGTTGCATGAGAGCAGTCAGCTAATGGCTATTACTTTATATTATACATAATTTCGAACAAAAATCAAGTTGTCAGCCCTGCTGGTAACAGTCGAATTGACGAAACTTTCCAATCGATATGGGCGCTATATAAAATTGTTATCAATTTGTTTTCAATTGAAAAGCAATTATGCTTTGCTTTTTTCATACAAATCTGATACACTAATAGCCGTTATCTGAAAGAAACAGGAAGGGAGGTTTTTATGCTGAAAAGCACAAATAAGCATGTGGGAATTTTTTCTTTTATTGGAAATAATATTTTGATGTTTATTTTTACATTGGCGTTTGGTGCACTGATTACCTCGCGCGGAATTGATCTGTCGGCCGTAACGCCGGCGAAGATTTTTTTCTCCGCAATGTACATAGGCCTGGTGTTTGTCGTATCCAGTGTGTGCGGTTATCACAATAATCGCGGCGGGCTGATTGCGCTGCTGCTGGTGTCGCTGTATCCAATCGTCGGAACGATTGGCTCCACGATGGCGGCGCAGGCGGGTGTGAGCTTGTCCGGGGCGGCAGTGCCGTTTTATTTTGTGTTCCTCCTAGGAAGCACGCCTTTAATGCCGGTGATGGCGGCGGCCAACCTGACACGCCTGTATGGGGTTGAATTGCTGGCGGTGTTTATTGCGCAAAGCATTTTAATTGTGGCGGTATGGTTTGCAGCAAGGGCATGGCGCAGGATGAAAAAAAAGTTAGGTATTGATGAAAAAGCCGATAATGCAGTTAAGGTTTCATGAAGAATTTCGTTGCCGCCGGTAGGAATACCGGCGGATTTTTTTGTTGGCGGCAAGTGATTTAAGCGGGCCGGGTGATGCATCACCCGGCCCGCTTTGTTGCAGGCGTCGCTTTACGCGCCCTGTTCAGATGGGTGGTCGAACTGGCTGTTGTAAAGCTTCGCATAAAATCCGCCCTTTGCCATTAGGCTATCGTGCGTGCCCTGCTCCACAATGTCGCCACCCTGCATGCAGAGGATGAGATCCGCATCGCGGATGGTGGAGAGCCGGTGCGCAATGATGAAGCTTGTGCGCCCTTCCATCAGGTGGTCCATCGCCTTTTGAATGAGCAGCTCTGTACGGGTATCGACGGAGCTGGTGGCCTCGTCAAGGATCAGCACTTTCGGGTTGGAGAGGATGGCGCGCGCGATGGTTAGAAGCTGCTTTTGGCCTTGTGAGACGTTGCTCGCCTCCTCATTGAGTACCATGTCATAGCCGCCGGGCAGCGTTTTGACAAAATGATGGACTTGAGCCGCTTTCGCAGCCGCAATGACTTCTTCATCGGTTGCGTTGAGGTTGCCGTATCGGATGTTATCTTTAATCGTGCCGTTATAGAGCCACGTATCCTGTAGCACCATGCCGAATATGGAGCGCAGCTCGTTGCGTGTAAAATTGCGGATATCATATCCGTCAATGAGGATCGCACCTTCATTGACATCGTAGAAACGCATGAGGAGCTTCACCATCGTTGTTTTACCGGCGCCTGTCGGGCCGACAATGGCCACCTTCTGGCCGGGCTGGATATTGGCGCTGAAGTCATGGATGATGATCTTATCCGGCGAATAGCCGAATTTGACATGGGCAAACTGGACGCTGCCCTGGATGTGAACGAGGCTGTCGGTATCCGGCGTATCGTCATCCGGGTTAATGTGCACTACCGCTTGCTCCTCGCTTTCCTCCGGCTCCGCGAGGAATTCAAATACGCGCTCGGCCGCCGCTGCCGTTTGCTGCAAAACGTTGCTGGAGTTGGCAAGTTGGTTGATCGGCATGGTGAACTGCCGGACATATTGCATAAACGCTTGAATATCGCCTACGGTCATCGCACCGTGCGCCGCACGCCATGCGCCGAGAATGCAGACGGCGACCCAGCCGAGATTGCCGATAAAATTCATCACAGGCATCATGATGCCGGATAAAAACTGTGATTTCCAGGCGGATGCGTATAGGGTGCCGTTGTATTCATCGAAGGTCTTTACGGCAGCCTCTTCGCCGTTGAAGGCTTTCATTACGGTGTGACCGCCATATATTTCCTCCACATGCCCGTTCACATGGCCTAAATAGGCCTGCTGTTGCGCAAAGTATTTTTGAGAGCGCTTGACGATTTTCAGGATGAAAAGGAAGGAGAGCGGAAGAATGCAGAGCGCTACAAGCGTGAGCTGCCAGCTAATGGAGAGCATCATGATGAGGATACCGAGGAAGGTGGCGGCGGAGGTGATGATTTGCGTGACGCTCTGGTTGAGCGATTGGCTCAGGGTATCGATATCATTGGTTACGCGGGAGAGCACTTCGCCGTGGGTGATGCGGTCAAAATAGCTGAGGGGCATACGGTTAATCTTCTGCACAATATCGTTGCGCAGGTTATAAGTGACTTCCATCGTGATGCCGGTCATGATCCAGCCCTGCCCATAGGAGAAAAGCAGGCTCGTCAAATACAGAATCAGCAGCGTCAGCAAAATGTTCGCAATCGCGCCGAAATCGATGCCGGCGCCCGCACCGGTGATCTTGCCCATAATGCCGTTGAAGAGCTCTGTGGTCGCATTGCCGAGCACCTTTGGACCCACGATAGTAAAGATGGTGGAGGCAATGGCAAAGAGCATCACAAGGAGCAGGCGGAATTTATAGCGGCTGAGATAGTGAAGCAGCTGCTTCATTGTGCCCTTGAAATCTTTCACTTTCGGTTTGCCATGCGCTGCGGCGGCTGGGCCGTGTCTCATTCCAATTCCTCCTTTGACAACTGGGATTGCGCGATCTCGCGGTAGGTCGGACAGGTTTCAAGAAGTTCCCGATGCGTCCCCTTGCCGGCAATGCGCCCTTCATCGAGCACGATAATCTGCTGCGCATTCATAATGGTGCTCACGCGCTGCGCGACGATCAGCACGGTGGAGTCGCCGGTGTGCTCCTGTAATGCGCGGCGCAGAGCGGCGTCCGTTTTGAAATCAAGGGCGGAGAAGCTGTCGTCAAAAATATAGACCGGCGCTTTTTTTGCAAGCGCCCGTGCGATGGAAAGGCGCTGCTTCTGCCCGCCGGAAACATTGCCGCCGCCCTGCGCAATGGGCGTTTTCATCCCCTCCGGCTTTTCCTGTATAAATTCTTGCGCCTGGGCAATAGCGGCGGCCAGGGCAAGGTCGTCTTCGCTTGCGTCCGGCGCGCCGTAGCGGAGATTAGAATCAATATCACCGGAGAAGAGAACGCCCTTCTGCGGCACATAGCCGATTTTTGCCCGCAGCTCGTGCTGCGGAATTTTGCGCACATCCACGCCGTCGAATAGGATTTCACCCTGCGTAACGTCATAAAAACGGGGGATCAGGTTAATCAGCGTTGATTTTCCGGAGCCGGTGGAGCCGATAAATGCGGTTGTTTCGCCTGGCTTCGCCGTGAAGGAGATATTACTGATCACATCTTCATCCGCATTTTCATAGCGGAAGCAAACGTTGCGGAATTCGATTTCCCCACGCGGATTTTTTCCAAGGGAAACGGGATGCTCTGCATCGCGCACGGAGGGCTCAGTGGCGAGCACTTCGTTGACGCGGTTAACGGATACCGCCGCGCGCGGCATAAGGATGAAGGTCATACAGATCATCAAAAATGCCATGATAATTTGCATCGCATACTGTATAAAGGCCATCATATCGCCTACCTGCATGGTGGCCTGTTCGATCTGATGCCCGCCGATCCAGACGATCACGAGACTCATCACATTCATTAAAAACATCATTGCAGGCATCATAAAAGCGGTTACGCGGTTAACGAAGCGATAGTTGCGGGTCAGGTTGCGGTTGGCGACCTCGAAACGATCCTCTTCATAGGACTGCGTGCCGAAGGCGCGGATTACCATCATGCCGCTCAGGTGCTCGCGCACGACAAGATTCAAGCGGTCAACCAGCTTCTGGACAAGCTTAAATTTTGGCATGACAATCGAATAGATCACGGCGATAAAGCCGACCAGGATCAGCACGCATACTGCGATAATCCAGCTCATGGAAGTGCTTTTCGATAAGGCCATCACCACGCCGCCCACGCCGATGATCGGTGCATACAGAAGCGTGCGCGGCACCATGACGAAAAGGAACTGGATTTGCGTGATATCATTTGTCGTCCGTGTGATGAGAGAGGCGGTTGAGAATTGGTCAAACTCCCCATTGGAGAACGAGGCGACCTTCTGAAACACATCGTGGCGCATATCGCGGCAAATGCCTGCGGCGAAACGCGCTGAGCAGAAGGTGACGCCGATGACGCAAAGCACCATACCGAGCGTCATAAGCAGCATTTTAAGCCCTGTGACGAGGATATAATTGCGCTCAATACGATCCGTGTTGACGCCAAGCTCCCGATAGAGCTGCTTTGTCATCACAATACCCATCTGTGAACCGATGGAACTGTCAGTCTTTGCGGCGGCCTGCTGTGCCTGTTCGAGCACCTGTGTTGGCATGGCCTTGATGAGCGCTTCCATCGCATAGAGCTTTGACAGATCGGTATCCGACAGGTCGGTCTGATCGGTGGAAATCGTCTGGCCGCTCGCCTTGGCCTGCGCTTGCATCAGGCTCATCAGGGTAGACATGCCGCGGCCATAGGCTGCGGCCGCGGCGGAGGGGTCTTCTGCGGAGAGGACGGCAATCGCCTCTGTTTTTAGCAGGGGATATGTCTCTATATACTGCTGCGCCTCCTGCGTGCCGGGCTGTATGGTTTTGTAGCTCGATTCCATCTGCGCTTTGTCTCCTGTGGTCATCAACGATTCAAAAAAATCGAGCCCTTTGCGGCTGATGGCCTTTGGCGCTTGCTCAGAGATACCACCCTGCTGAATCCCGACATTGACAATATCGGACATCAAATTCGGCAGATTCAGATCGCATGCCGCCTGCACAAAGAGCAAAACAACACAGATCAGAATGGGAAGCACATAGGGCTTTGCATAGTGCAAAAGCTTTTTCATTCGATCACCCTTTCCTTACAGCGCGCCCACGCGCACTGCCTCCGGGTTTTCTCCGGATAATAGTTAACATGATTAATTGATATTATAGTAGCTAAAATGGAACTGTCAAGATCAAAAGATGCAATCGTGGATTCTTTTACAAACCGTTCATAATAGAGCCATCCTTTTCATACAAAATCCATTTATTTTTATGCTTGACAAGTTGGGGACAAAAGGATAGACTAAAATTAATTAACTAACGCAATTAATTTTGGCACTGGGGGCGTTCTGCATGGATGGAATGGAATATCAGTTGATTGAAGCGGTGTTTGAAGCGAAGCACAGCCTGCATCGGGTAATCCATTTTGCCAAGGTTCCCCGCGGCACGTTCGCGGCGCTGTTTTTGATCGATCAGATGAATCGGGAGCCGCAGCAGGAGCGGGCCATGCCGGGCGTGACGGTATCCATGCTCAGCGATCGGCTTCACAATTCCCGCCCGGCGGTCACACGGCTGATTAATGATCTGGAAGAGCAGGGCTATGTTGTCAAACTCACTGCAAAGCAGGATAGGCGCTTTGTTTACCTAATGCTGACGCAGGAAGGGCAGGCGGTTCTTTGCCAGGCAAAGCATGCTTTTTTCACCGCGGTTCATGAAATTGTGCAGATGCTTGGGCAGGAGGATTCCCGCGAGCTTCTGCGGCTTTTGCGGCGGATCGCACAGTTGCAGCCGCAGAGCGGGGATACGCAACCCGCACCTGAAGAAATGGGTGCGGTGGAATAAGCTTGATAGGAATGCCGGCAAAAAAGAGCCGTTGCAAAATGCTTTTCATTTTGCAACGGCTTTCTTGATAAAATTCTAGTTACTCCAGCTCTTTCAGAGCCGGCTCCTCTTCCTTCGGCACACGGACCTGCGCATCCTTCACAATTCGAACCTCCTTGCGATGGATGGAAACCGGGGCGGCGTCCGGCCGCTTATGAAGGCGGATCTTGAGTATCCCGGTCAACAGATTGGCATCGATCACAACACCGCGGCCCTCTTTGGTATCCACAATCGCGCCATTTTTGGGCGTAACACGCAGAAGGTGCTCATATGCATTTTGCTCATATTTCAGGCAGCACATCAGCCGGCCGCAGGTGCCGCTGATCTTGACCGGGTTGAGGGAAATTCCCTGCTCCTTCGCCATTTTGATGGAGACGGATTGAAAATCGCCTAAAAAGGTGCTGCAACAAAACGGACGGCCACAGATGCCTAAGCCCCCTAGCAGCTTTGATTCATCGCGCACGCCAATCTGCCTGAGCTCGATGCGCGTGCGGAAAACGCTGGCGAGATCCTTGACCAGTTCGCGGAAATCAACGCGCCCATCCGCTGTAAAGTAAAACATGATTTTGCTTCGGTCGAAGGTGTATTCCACTTCAACGAGCTTCATCTCCAGCTTATGCGCTGCGATTTTTTGCAGGCAAATTTGAAATGCATCTTTTTCTTTAGCGCGGTTTTCCGCCACAATTTTTAAATCTTCGGGCGTGGCGGTGCGAATGATCATTTTCAGGGGCTTTACGATCTGATCCTCCGGCACCTCGCGGTTTTCCATTGCCACCTCGCCGCATTCAATGCCACGCGCCGTTTCCACAATTACAGATTCCCCCTTGGAAAAGGGCTTGTCATCCGGGTCGAAGTAATATACCTTTCCAGCGCCTTTAAAACGGACGCCTACAATTTCGGCCATATATTTATAATTCCTCCGTTACAAAAATCTATCGTTATTTCCCAGCGGCGCGCCTGAGCGTACTGCACAGCCGCGTGATGAGCAAATTTTGATTGGCGTTACGCAGCAAGCTGTGGTTTAAGCTGCTGATTGTGTCGATCACGGCTAAAAGCCTTTCCTGCGTGAGCGCCCCTGCGAGGTAAGCTGCCGTTTCATCCGTCGGCTCCATTCCGCAGCTGATGCGCGCCGCCTCTCGGAAGATCAGCATCATGCGCGCAAGGCACAAGGCAGTCAGCTCTTTATCCTTTTCAAGCTTTCCGGTCAGGGAGAGTAGTGGGAATTCAGCAGCAGCGGCAACCGCCCGCGCCATCTGGTCAGAAAGGTCGTTTGCCTTCTGCTCCTTTTTGCCTGCGGCGGCCGTGAGCTCCTGCGCGGGCGAATCCAGTGTAAACGTAGTCACCCGCGATAGGATGGTGGGCAGCATTTTTGTTTTGGAATCACAGGCCAGAAGAAAAACTGCATAGGCGGGCGGTTCCTCCAACACCTTTAGCAAGGCGTTCTGCGCCTGCGGGGACATCGACTGTGCGTTAAGCAGCAGATAGGCCTTATAGGAGGCCTCGTTGGGCAGGATAAACACATCCTCCCGCACCTCCCGCACTGTTTCGATGTGAAAAGAGCGGGCTGCTTCGCCGCCTTCCGCCTCGAAAATATCCGGGTGCGCCTGGGCAGCAGCCTTTTGGCAGGCGGCGCATTTGCCGCATGGATGCTCGCCGGACGAAGTGCATACCAACGCCTGCGCGATCAGGCGGGCCAGGGCTTTGCGCTTCTGCGCTGAGCCGCCCTCGATGAGGACAGCATGCGGGAACCGGCCCGCCTCCAAAAGCTGTGCAATCTGCTTGCAAGCCTGCGGGCTTGCGCGAAAAGAACCAAACTTCATAGCGCTCCCTTGCTTTACAGCTTATAAAACTGCGCCACATCCAGCACAAAAACCGTTGCACCGCCGACCGTGATTTCGACGGGGGCGGACATGAGCGGCTCATTGATGTAGGTGGAGGCAGGTTGGACGAGCTGCGTGCGCTTGCGGCTAAAGCGGCCGATGAGATCGATCAGCTCGGAAACGCGCTCATCCTCCACGCCGATCAGGAGCGTGACGTTCCCCGCCCGCAGGAAGCCGCCGGATGTGGAAAGCTTGGTGGCGCTGAATTCCGCGCGGGTAATCTCAGAGAGCACGGCGTGACTGTCATCATTATTGACAATTGCAACGACCAATTTCATAATAAAGCCATCCTTTCACGAAATCGCTGGGATGTGAATGATTAGGTTGAACTGTGGCCCAATAGCCCACTTACATTATAATGCACCGCGCACTATTTTACAACTTCAATCTCTAAAATACCAGATCGCGCCAGCAGATCTGCGCATTCCGGGGTGATGCGTTCACCTGGCATGATGGCCGGAATTGCGGGCGGGCATGGGCATGCGGTTTGAGCGGCAATTCGGCCTTGCGCCATGCATAGCGGGAGCCGCACCTTCGGAGAAAGGAGCGCTTCGCGGGGCGATGCAGCAATAGGCGGCGGGGCGGGCAGCAAAGAGGAGGGGGAAAAGGGCTCGCCCACGGGCATCGTTGTCAGCGCCGCCCGCAGTTGGGCAAAATCTTTCTCGGTATTGAAGGGAGAGAGCAGCAGGATCAGGAAGGCCTCATCCGCATATTCCACCTCGATCCCCGCACTGCGCAGGTGCAGGGCGGCCTGCTTCCCGCTGACGCCCGCGTGCGCGGTATTCCAGACGAGATGGAGCGGGTCGCACAGCCCTTCCGGTGGAAGGAAGCCGAGTGTTTGGGCATAAGCGTTGAGTTCGTTTGCCTGGGCTGCTGTTTTGGCATAGGCTGCTTTCCCCTCTTCCTCCAGCCACGCGCGGCACAGGTCGAGCGAAAGCAGGATGGGGAAGGAAGGGCTTGTGGAACCGAACAGTGCCATTGCAGCCCGCACCTGGGGCAGATAGCGGCCGCTCCCAATCTGAAAATAAGCGCCGCCCGTAAGCACGGGCAGTGTTTTGTGCGCAGAGTCAGCGCACATCGCAGCCCCTTGGGAAAGCGGATGGAGTTTGCGGTCGAGGAAGAAGAGATGCGCGCCGTGCGCGTTATCTACAATCACGGGCACATTGTATTGTTGTGCCGCGGCGCAAATGGCGTTTAAGTCGCTCATCACGCCGTAATAATCCGGCGTAGTGAGGTAAACAGCCTTTGCGTCCGGGTGTTTTTGCAACGCTTTTGCCACATCGTCCGCCTGGATTCTCCCGGCAAGGCCAGGCCCGGCGTCTTGCCGGGGCCAAACCCATATGGGCGTAATGCCTAGCAGTGCCATCGCATGAACCGCGCTGCGGTGAACAGTGCGGCCCATGACGACCGTTCCCCCCAGTGGAGCGGCAAGGCGTAGCATAGCCTGGATACAAAGCGTGCATCCGCCTGCGGAAAAAAATGTGCCTGCCGTGCCAAAGGCTTTTGCCGCCGCCTGTTCTGCCAACAGGGTGGGGCCTTCCGCGTCAAAAAGGCTACCAGTGGAGGGGAGCTCTGTCACATCGAATATGGGCAGCTTTCCCAACGGGGCAAGGCAGCCCGCCCGGCCCTTGTGCCCAGGCATATGGAGGCTGACCTGTTCTGTTTGCCGGTGCCGCATCAATGCCTCATAAAGCGGGGCGCAAGCGCTCATCTGGGATCCCCACTTTCTGCTAAGGATTCGGATTGAGACCTTCCATTCAGGGGAGCGGAGAGTAGTTTCAGATTTCGCTCAATCACCTTCCTGCCGCGCCACGCATAGGCCATGCCCTCGAGCGGGCCATTTTCGACAGCTGAGGCATGAAAGGTATGGGCGAACTCCGTCAGGGGCCGAATGGCCGCTTGTGCGTTCATCGGGCAAGTGGTCTGGCAGATATCACAGCCCCATGCACAGCCTGAGCGGCGGATCAGAGCGGCTTCCTGTTCGCTGAGAGAGCCTTTTCGTTGCGTCAGAGCGGACATGCATTTGGATCGATCCAGCCCCTTGCCGGTCAATGCGCCGGTGGGGCAGGCGGAGATACACCTCCCACAGCCAATGCAGGGGCGGATTTGATGCGGCGGGGCGTCGATTGGCAGCGTTGTAACGATCTCCCCAATAAATACCCATGAACCGTAGCGTTCATGGATTAAAAGGCCGTTTTGACCGATGCGGCCAAGCCCGGCCAATGCGGCGGCGCGCACCTCCGGAATTGGGGAATTATCAGTAAACGGCACGAATGCTTCTTCGGGAAATGCCTGCTCTAGAGCCGATACAGCTCGTTTGAGGTATTGCGGCACGATTTCGTGATAATCCCCCACCGCGGCATAGCGGGATAAGTTCCCGCCCTGATAGGCCGCTTCCTCCATTGCGTAGGGGAAAAGAGCCACGAATATGGATTTTGCATCCGCGGGCAACCGCTCCTTTGCCCGGCATTCAAGAATCTGGGGGCGCAGCGGCTCAAACGGGCAGCATCCAAAAATCGGAATACCGGCACAGGATAAAATCGTTTTTATTTTTGGAAGCTGTTCCATCGTGTGGCTCCCCTTTTCATTGATTTGTATGCCTGTTATATGGTTTGGGATAAAGCGATCATCAAGGGCATCGTCAGAATGGAGAGGAAAGTGATTACGGCAACCACTTTGGAAGAAAGCCCGGTATCACGACCGTATTTGGCGGCGAACATGACGGTGTTATTTGCTGTGGGCGCGCTCGCGGAAATGATGCAGGAGGTCAGCAGCGCGCCGGTGACGCCGCACAGGCGGAAAATCAGCAGCATGAGGGCAGGCAGCACAAGCAGCTTGAGCGCAGCCGCCAAATAAATTTTTTTCTCCCGGAACATCGTTTTTAAATCCGTGTTGGCAAGATAGGTGCCGAACATGATCATCGCCATTGGCGTGTTTAGCCCGGCGATAAAGGAGATTGGATCCGCGAGGACAACGGGCAGCTTTACCTCCAGCAGGTAAAGCGGAAGGCCGATAGCAACGGAGATCGTGCCCGGGTTGAATAAAAGCTTTTTCCAATTGAAATGCCTCCCGCCGGACATCACGGCTACACCGTGCGTAAAGCAGACAACGTTGAAGGGGATCAGGCAGGCAGAGCAATAAAACACACCGGGCGCGCCGAGCAGCGCCTGCGCCATGGGCAGCGCCATATAGCCGACGTTCCCATAAACGCTCGCGTAGCGGTAAATGGCGTTTTCCTCACGGTTCCCCCCGCGAAAAAAGGGAAGGGAGATCAAGATCGCAGCGCCATGCATGGCAAACCCGCAAACGGTGGAGACCAGCAGCGCGGTGGCGTTTTCCGCCGTCAGCTCCATGGAGAGGAAGGATTGTGTGATGATGGCAGGTGTAACGATATAAAAAAGGAGGTCGTTCGTCATCCGAGCGGCCTTTTCTTTATAAAGCCCGGTTTTATCTGCAAAAAAACCGACGGCGATCATGATATACAAAATAAGCACCTGCTGCGCGGCAGTCGCCATATTTTCTAAAAACAAAACAATTCCCCGCTTTGCAAGAAGAATTCAAAATAAAAGAAAGGCGGGCTTTTGCCCGCCCCAGAGGTTATGTTTGTTAGGCGACATCTCCAACGTCAATTTTTCGCATTGCAAAGGCTCCCTGGATCAGGACAAACAAAATCAGCAGCGATGCCATCAGATCGCACAGCTCAAAGGGAGACTGCGCGGCAAGCTGAGAAGAACGGCCGATGACAACCATCACCAGGCGCGGTACGGAGCAAGCGAAGCCAAACAAGGCGGCCGGTAATCCATAGCCATACAGGCTCCACATTGCGCCGCGGTCATCTACATGTGCGCAGATCCGTGCAAAATTCAGGAAGAATAGAAGCATTGCTGCGAGCATGAATAGTTCTAACAGGAGATCGGAAATATTTTTAAAATTAATCGTGCGGGAGAAACGGAAGATCATGCGCGCCATAATCCAACACAGCGGCGCAACAGCAAGCAATTTGAATTGGGAATAGTCCAGCTTGCCTGTAATATAGTGATAGCCGAAAAAGAGAAAAAACACACAGCTAAGCACTGCAAACAGCACTTCAAAAATCAAGGCAAAGCCGCCGGTTTTGATGAGGTAAAGGAATAGGCTCGTGTTTTGCTGTATCACAAGCGCGTTGCGCTCCGAGAGAATATTCAGGAAGTTTTCGGTTTGAGAAATGGCATCCACCACCAGCGAAACAGCGAAGAGAAGCGATACGGTGCCAAGGCCGATATTTTTCCGTTTCCACAGCCGCACAGGTACATCTCCGCTCAAATAGGAGATTACCACCAGCACAACCGTGCATACGGCGAGCAGAATATACAGCGTGGGGATCGTGGCGCTATGACCGGTATAAAAGCCGGTTTCCGGCTCGATTAGACGCATCAGCTGATAGGTGCGCAGCGGCAAAACGGCCACCAGCCCCGCGGCGAAAATACATAGAACGGCCATCATTGGGATAGATTCGAAACGCCCTTTGAGCTTGAGCTTCATAAATCAATCACTCCTGCTTTTTGATGCGGAACAAGCCATTGTCATATGGTTCCGCGCAAATGGGATATGTGTTATAAGGTTTGCGTTCAGGTTTGTTTGCCCGATCCATAACTGGGCCAGCCGGTTGCCCGGCTCAGGCCGTTAGATCCGCTCTTCTGTGGGAACATAAACCGAAGAGTGCGGCTGTGCCTCCGTGCGCTGTGTGATTGGGGTGTAGACACCGGGGAGAGAAACGCTTTTGTAGGCCGGGCGAATGATCCGGCCGCCGCTGATGAGCTCTTCCATCCGGTGTGCAGCCCAGCCGGCCATGCGGGCAACGGCAAATAGGGGTGTGAAGAGATCCACAGGGATGCCGAGCATCCGGTATACCAAGCCGGAATACAGGTCCACATTGGCGCACACACGCTTTTTGTTCCCTTTCTCACGGGCAAAAATTTCAGGCGTTAATCGCTCAACCAGCTCGATGGAACGGAACTTTTCCTCAAACTCTGTGCCGGATGCAAATTTACGAGCCTGTTCCTTAAGCAGCACGGCGCGCGGATCAGAGAGCGTATAGACAGCGTGCCCCATGCCGTAAATCAGGCCGCTGTGGTCTCCAGCCTGCTTATGAATGATTCGCTTGAGAAAATCGGCCACCTGACCCTCATCCGTCAGGTCGGATATCTCTTGCTCCATGCAGTCCAACATTTGGGTTACCTTGATGTTGGCGCCACCATGGCGGGGGCCTTTGAGGGAGCCGATGCCTGCGGCGATGGCGGAATAAGTATCTGTTCCGCTGGAGGTGAGCACCCGAGTGGAAAAGGTGGAATTGTTGCCGCCGCCGTGTTCTGCATGCAGCATCAGGCACAGATCCAGCAGCTTTGCCTCTTCATCGGTAAACTTCCGGTCAGAACGGATGGAGTTGAGGATAAATTGAGCGGTGGTATGTTCCTTTCGGATCGGATGGATGTACATGCTCTTATGATAATAATGCCGGCGTTTGACCTGATAGGCATAGCTCATAATGGTTGGAAGCTGGGCAACGAGCTGGATGGATTGCCGCAAAACATTTTCAATGGAGATATCATCCGGCTGCTCGTCATAGGAATAGAGGGCCAGCACGCAGCGCGCCAGCTTATTCATGATATCCGGCGAGGGCGCCTTCATAATCATATCCTCAATAAAATCTTCCGGGAGCTCGCGGCACTGGGCCAAGGTCTGCGTAAAGGCTGTGAGTTGCGCCTGCGTGGGCAGCGTGCCGAACAGGAGCAGCCAGGCAACCTCTTCATAGCCGAAGCGGTCCTCCGCTTCGCAGCCATGCACCAGATCGAGCAGATCTATCCCGCGGTAAATCAGGCGGCCGGGCACCGGTACGCGCTCTCCGTCGCTGACATAATAGCCCTGCACGTTGCAGATACGGGTGAGCCCTGCCATAACGCCTGTGCCATCTTGGTTGCGCAGGCCGCGCTTGACGGAATAACGCTCGAAGTCGGCAGGGTTGATGGAGTTATTTTTGCCAAGCTCCTTGCATAAATTGGAAAGAGAATCGTTGGAAAGGGGGGAGATATAGTTTGCCATTGGCATCACCGCTCTAAAAAATATAATCGTTCATAATATTGTATAACGCTGACAGGGTAAAGTCAAGGTTTTCAATGGGAGCCTGCATAGGTGGGCTGGCGTGGAGCAACCTCCACACGCCGCCCCTGCGATTGGGAAAGGATGAATAAAATGCGCAGATATGGAGTTTTGTGTATGGTACTGCTGCTGATTATGGTGGTTACGCCACTGCTGGCGATGGGGGAGAACGCCGCTCAAATTCCGGACAGCCTCTCTCCTGGAGATTCCGCCGGAGAAGGGCAGAAGGGGCAGGCGGGGGAATCGGGGACGATGAAGGTGCTACGCGCTTCCAGCAACCGAGTGGAGACAATGAGCGACTTGGAATATGTGATCGGAGCAGTCAGTGCGGAAATGCCGCCAACCTACCATACGGAAGCGCTCAAAGCGCAGGCGGCTGCCTGCTACACCTTTGCGCTGCGCAGCCGCAACGAGCAGCTGAAAAAGCCGGACGACGCGCTTTCCGGCGCCTATCTCAACGACGATAGCTCACAGCACCAGGGCTTTATCAGCAAGGAGGAGAGCCGGGAAAAATGGGGCGACAAGTTCGACACCTATTATAAAAAAATCAGTGAGGCCTGCGAGGCAGTCGTCGGCAAGGCGATCGTATACGATGGAGAGCCAATTGTCGCTGCTTTCCATGCCATATGCAGCGGGCAGACGGAGAGCGCGCAGGTGGTTTGGGGGAAGGATCTGCCGTATCTCCAATCTGTGCAGAGCACAGGAGACCGGCTTTCACCGGACTATGCTTCCACACTTTCTCTCACAAAGGATCAATTTAGCACAATGGCCAAAAAGCTGGGCGAGGTTTCTCTGGAGGATGACGCATCCAAATGGTTTGCAAGCCCGGAAACTTCCAAGGCGGGGACGGTTACGGCCATCACCATCGGCGGGCAAAAGGTGACCGGGCAGCAGGTGCGTGAGGCCTTTGGCCTGCGCAGTGCATGTTTTACCTTGGAATATAAAAATGACCGGTTCACCTTCCACGTCAGAGGCTATGGCCACTGCGTGGGGATGAGCCAGTATGGCGCGGATTATATGGCCCGACAGGGCAGCTCCTGGGAGGAGATCGTTCAGCATTATTACAAAGGGGCGGAGATCAAAGAACTGTGAACCTACTGATCAGACTTTGCCAACACCTGTTCCATCCGGGTCATCAGGCTTTTGCGTGCGCGGGAAAGCTTGACGCGCGCGAGCTTCTCCGAGCAATTGAGCAGGGCCGCCAGTTGGGCGGTGTTGCAGCCATGGGCATATTTTAAAGTAAGCGCGTAGCGGTAATCGGGAGGCAGGCAGCGGATCACTTGCAAAATCGTTTCCTCCTGCTCCCGGCGCAATAGCAGCACGTCCGGACGATTCTCCTCATCCTCTGGGTCGGAATCCAATTCCATCATCTCTTCTAAAGACGATTCCTCCTGGGTTTTGTTGCGCTTGCGCTTCATATCGTAGGAAATATTTTTAATGACCGTTATCAAAAATGCGATCGTTTTGTGCTCGTCTGACTCGTCAATTTTATCCAGGCAGCTGATGATACGGATAAATGTTTCCTGCACGGCATCCTCCGCAAGGTGCTCGTCAAACAGAATATTCTGCGCCGTATATTTCAGGCAGCGTTCATATTGGTGGAAGAGACGTTCAAATTTATCACGCTCCTCCTGTGTGTCAATGAGAGAAAGGTAAAGGGTAAGCACGCTGCCACCTCGCTTGTTGTCTGAGTAAAATCCGGGTGTTTAACAGGCCGCTTCGCATTCGTTTTGGCATGGATTATTTTAGCATGCTTCCCGGGAGAAGGCAAGTTTCGAGTGGAATAAATCCAATTCGACCAGTTTTGGGGGCAAAATAAGGGCGCGCTGCAAATGGTGGACATACCTGCTTTGCAGCGCGCCAGTTTTATGGCGCCATATTAAGTTCTTTTGCTGAGAATCCTGGCGGAGTTCAGTACGGCGAGGATCGTAACGCCTACATCGGCAAATACAGCCGCCCACATACCTGCAAGGCTCAGCGCGCCAAGCAAGAGCACAATACCTTTTACGAGGAGCGCAAACGTGATATTAAACCGAATGATCCGCATGCAGCGGCGGAAGAGGACGATTGCCTGTGGCAGCTTAGAGGGCTGATTATTCGTTAAAACAACGTCGCCCGCTTCGATAGCCGCATCTGTGCCGAGCCCCATTGCAACGCCGACATCCGCGGCGGCAAGCACGGGGGCGTCATTGATGCCATCGCCGACAAAGGCGGTCACGCCGTTTTCCCGTTTGATCTGTTCCAGGATCTCCAACTTTTCCTCCGGCAGAAGGCCGGCGTGGTATTCGGTAATCCCGCACGCTGCTGCCGCTTCTCTGGCCGCTTCCTCATGGTCGCCTGTGAGCATAACAATCCGGCTGACACCCAGCGCACGCAACTGCTTTACCGCAAGGGCGGAATCCTCCCGCAGTTTGCCGGAAACAGAAACGGCTCCCAAAAGCTGCCCTCCGCGAGCAACATACACCATCTCGTTTGGCAGAGCGGAGATATCCACTCCATGCTCCTGCATGAGCCGTTTTGCACCGCAGAGGATTTCTTCTCCATCCGCGATCACACGGGTGCCACCGCCCGGCGTTTCTGAAAAATTGCTGATCCGGGATTCCTCGATTTCTCCAAAAGCCTCGGAGATCGATCGGGCTATCGGGTGTTTGGAGCGGCATTCAGCGAGCGCCGCCGCCTCTAAAACCGCTTGCTCGGAAACACCGTTTACCGCGGCGATATGGGTGACGGTAAATTGATCGGTGGTGAGAGTGCCGGTTTTATCAAATACAACGGCTCCTGGCTTTTCGAGAGTTTCGATATAACAGCCGCCTTTGACGAGAATGCCACGTTTAGAGGCGGCGCCAACCCCTGCAAAGAAACCCAGCGGAACGCTTAACACAAACGCGCACGGGCAGGAGGCTACGAGGAACACAAGCGCGTTATGCGCCCATTCCTTCCAATCGCCGCCGAGCAGAGGGGGGACGATGGCGAGCAGAGCTGCCAATATTACAACGGCAGGCGTGTAGATCTTTGCAAATTTCGTGACAAGCCGTTCCGCTGGCGCTTTGCGCTGGGCGGCATTTTCTACCATATCAATGATCCGGGAAGCGGCGGACTGTGCATAGGAGTTAACGACCCGCATCGTTAGGGTTCCTGGGCCGTTAATCATGCCGCTGAGCAATTCAGATTCCGGCCCGGCATTTTGCGGGGCGCTTTCGCCAGTAATGGCGGAGGCGTCCACCGTGCTTTCGCCGGAAAGCACCACGCCATCGAGCGGGATGCGCTCAAAGGGCAAAATTTGCAGTGTTGCGCCTACTTCCACCTCTTGCGCGGAAACTTGCTGCGTGGCGCCGTCCGGCAGCAAAAGATTGGCGGTATCCGGCCGGATTTCAGATAACGCGGCGATTGATTTGCGGGAGCGGCCGACTGCATAGTGCTCAAACAATTCTCCCACGCCAAAAAAGAGGGTAACGGCGGCAGCTTCCGCAAAATCGCCCATAAAAGAGGCGGCGACAACGGCAATGGTAACAAGCAAATGCTCATCTAAGCTGATATGGCGTAGGCTCTTGACGGCGGCTGCAAAGACCGGCCAGCCGGCGAGCAAAATGCTCGATATGAAAAGAATGGGAGAAAGGATGGCTGGAGCGGCAGGAATTTCCCGGCAGAGATAGGCTGTCACGAAGCATATGGCTGAGGCGATCACAGTGCCGATCTGCCACTTTCCCTCAGCCTCGCTGTGCGTATGACTCCGGCCCTGTTCCGAATGGGATCCGGCTCGATCGCCGGAAAGCTCAACTGCTACACAACCCGGCTCCACACGGCTGATTTCCAGGTTGATCCGGTCTACTAATTCGCGGGGCTCTCCCTTTGCTTTCAAGGTCAGGGTAGCGGTTGGAAAGTTTACGCTCACTTCAGAAAAAGTGTCGATCGCAGAGAGCCGTTCTTCAATTTTGGATGCACAGCTTGCGCAATCCAGGTTATTCAGTTTATACTGCCTGCGGTTTGTCATAAGGAGATCGCTCCTCTCTTGTGTAAAATGTGCTGTAGCCCCGCGGCAAAGATAGAATGGACGTGCTCGTCATCCAGCGCGTAATACATTGTTTTGCCATCGCGCCTGGGGCGAACCAAGCCGGCGGTGCGCAGAATGCGTAGCTGATGGGAAATGGCGCTTTGCCCCATGCCCAGCAGCTCTGCCAGGTCGCATACGCACAGCTCATGATCGAGCAGGGCACTAAGAATACGGATGCGCGTGCTGTCCCCAAACACTTTAAAAAGCTCGGCTACATCGTAAAGGACTTCTTCGTCCGGCATTTGCACACGCGTGCAGGCGATAAGATCCTCATGTGTTTCCAGCTCGGCGCAGCAGTATTCCGGCATTTCCGACGGTGTGGATAAAGCGGATTGTTTGGGCTCCATTTGGCTAGCCTCCTTCTAATCAAACGAATCAAATAAAGTATTGTATTGCATAATATAAACATATGAACAACTATTCATACGTTAATATTAATATACTCTACTGGTGTGAAAAAGTCAAGCGGGAATGCGGATTTCTTGAAATGTTTTTTGCTGCATTTCTTTTTTAAAAAAGAGAATATTCAAAAATCGATCCGGTTTCTGTGCTCCCGTTTTGCTTGTGGATTGCAGGGAGCTGTGTTATAATAGCTTCAAATATTTTGTTTGAAGCATTGGAAAAATGTCTGTCGGCGCAAAACGCCTCCTGCCGCGATGCGGCAGCGCCATTTTCAAAAAGAGTATTTGTACATATTGGTATAATAACCTCACGAATCTCGAGCTTCGGAGAACATGAAAACATTGGGAAAATGCCTTCCGCAGAGCGGCAATGCCAATTTGGCGGCATAGGAAGGCAATTCAATGTGATATACTCATCAATTGCCGGTTGAAACCGGCATCAGGGAATAGGGGACGGAATATGCCTATATTAAAGCAAGCGAAGCGCATCGTCGTGAAGGTCGGCACTTCTACGCTGACCTATGAGACGGGCAAAACAAACATCCGCCGAATGGCAAAGCTCGTCAGTGTGCTGTCCGACCTGCTCAACTCCGGGATGGAGGTTGTGCTGGTGACAAGCGGAGCAATCGGCGTGGGCGTTGGAAAGCTCGGCCTGCGCGAGCGACCGGACGATACGCCGGGCCGTCAGGCAGCGGCAACCGTGGGGCAATGCGAGCTGATGTTTATGTATGATAAGCTTTTCGGCGAGTATGGGCACACCGTGGGCCAGCTGCTTATCACGCGGGGCGATATTGAAAATGATTGCCGGAAAACCAATCTGGTGAATACCTTTGAAAAGCTCTTTGCCTATGGTGCGATTCCAATCGTCAATGAAAACGACAGCGTAGCTGTGGAGGAGATCGTCTTTGGCGATAACGACAGCCTTTCGGCGATCGTGGCGCGGCTTGTGCATGCGGATGCCCTGATTATCCTCAGTGATATTGACGGCCTGTACGACAGCGATCCGCACAAGGATGCGGACGCACGCCTGATCCCAGTGGTGGATGAGATCGATGGCCGAATTCGGGCATTGGCCGGCGGCAGCGGAACACAGCGCGGCACCGGAGGCATGGTGACAAAATTGCATGCCGCAGAGCTTGCCACAGAGGCGGGGATTGATACGATTGTGATGAACGGCGACGCGCCGCAGGATTTATACAAGATATTGGAGGGCCGACAGATCGGCACATTTTTTAAAGCGAGGAGGAATCGGGAATGACCGCATTGGAACAATTAGGGCGGCGGGCAAAGCAGGCGGAGCAATTTTTGCGCACGGCTTCCACTGCTAGTAAAGATCATGGCCTAACACAAATTGCGGACGCTTTACTGGAACATACTGCCGCGATTTTGGAGGCAAATGCGAAGGATATTGCCAATGGCGAACAGGCGGGCATGAGCCCTGCTTTGCTTGACCGCCTCCGCCTGAATGAGGCCCGTATTGCAGGCATGGCGCAAGGCATGCGAGAGATTGTTGCTCTGCCGGACCCGGTTGGCAGAGTGCTCTCCGGTGGGAACAGGCCGAACGGCTTGCAGATTGTGAAAGTGGCGGTGCCTCTCGGCGTTGTGGCAGTGATTTTTGAAGCACGCCCCAATGTAACGGTGGATGCGGCGGCGCTGTGCTTAAAATCCGGCAATGCGGTGATTCTGCGCGGCGGCAAGGAGGCGATCCATTCCAACCAGGCGATTGCTGCCGTGATGCGCGCCGCATTGGAGCAGGCGGGGCTTCCGCAAGATTGCATCCAGCTCGTGGCGGATACGTCGCGCGATTCCGCCAATGAGCTGATGCGGCTCAATGCGTATGTGGATGTATTGATCCCCAGGGGCGGCGGCGGGCTGATCCGCGCAGTGGTGGAGCATGCAACCGTGCCGGTGATTGAAACAGGTGTGGGCAACTGCCACGTTTATGTCGATCAGGCGGCAGACTTGGAAATGGCGGCGGAGATCGTTTTCAATGCGAAAACCTCCCGCCCCTCGGTTTGCAACGCATGCGAAAGCCTGTTGGTGCACCGCGGGATTGCGGAGCAGGCGCTGCCGCTGATCAAGCGCAGGCTTGATGAAAAGCAGGTGGTTCTGCGCGGGGATAAAGCGGCCTGTGCAATCCTGCCTGGCATAGAAGCCGCACAGGAGGCGGACTGGAGCACGGAATACCTAGATTATATACTATCGGTGAAGGTTGTCGGCAGCATCGAAGAAGCGATTGCACACATCGGCCGCTATGGGACCGGGCACAGTGAATGCATTGTAACGCAAAATTACAGTGCTGCGGAGCAGTTTCTCAATGAGGTGGACGCGGCAGCGGTTTATGTGAATGCATCCACCCGGTATACGGATGGCGGAGAATTTGGTTTTGGCGCGGAAATCGGCATCTCTACCCAAAAGCTGCATGCGCGTGGTCCGCTTGGGCTCAGCGAGCTGACCAGCGTGAAATATAAGATTTACGGCGCAGGGCAGGTTCGCTAGCCGGAACTGCACTGCGATCACAACAGGAGGATTTGCCCATATGGATACAAAAGCAAGGCCGTCCCGTAAAAAGAGAAGGTCCTGGGCGTTCCCGCTCGGGTTGCTCGTTATCGTGTTGGTGGTCGCCGGAGTGGTGGCAATCGTCGGCGCGGGTGTAAGCGGTGTCAAAGGCGTCGTGGAACGGCGCGAGAATGCGATGAAAGAGGAGTATCAGAAGTTTATTGCTCCTGTCATTATGAATGACCCGTCACCCTTCGACGATCTGAGCCAGGCGGATATCGGCCAGCTGATGGAGGCTGCCGTCTGGTCCCTGCTGCGCAGTGATCCTGATCCGGATCGTTATCCGTATGAAGAGGGGGGCTATATGGTTATCCCGCAGGCGGATGTGGAAAAACAGTTTGAATACTTGTTTGGCACAGAGGTGAAGCCGCAGCATGCGACGATTACCGGCTATGGCTATGAATTCCCCTATGACGCGGCGACGAAAACCTATCATATCCCGGTTGCAGGCGTTGATCAGCTTTATACGGCTCAGATTTATGAGATTGAGAAAAAGGGTGCAACAACCTATCTGACCGTCGGCTATATCGCCGGTGGGCAGTGGGTACAGGATGCAAATGGAGATATTGTGGCCCCTGAGCCGGATAAATATATGAAGATCACGCTGCGCGAAAAAGGCGAATCCTATTATATCAGCGCAATACAGGCAACCGATCCGCCAGAAACGGCAGCCACCAAGGCGCAGCCGTCTGAAACGGAGGGAGAAACGGTCAGCGAGGCTCCTGCCAGCTCTGAAGGGGCTTCCTCTACCGCGGCGGCAACCATTGCTACCGCACAGAGCACTGCCGGGTAAGGGGTGGTAAATTAAAAAGGGTGCACTGTAAAAATAAAATTTTGCAGTGTACCCTTGAAAAATGCTTGCGGGCCTTGCGTTTTGGCCTATATTTTTACCCTTTAGGCGGTAAAGCATGTTTTTAGCCTCCTGCGTTGTTTTTTATACATTCTGTAGCAGGCACACGGCTTGCAGGTGTTTTTGCGGGCGGGGAGAGAGCGTGCTTTGTGAAGCGCTGAGCGAAGCGGCATTATGCGCACGCATCCCCTTTTGGCCTGAATTAATAGGAGCTGACGATATGTTTAGGCTTTTACTTATTCTACTTTATGTGCTGACAATCTTGAGCGTTATATTTTTTGAAAGGAAGCAGCCGAATGAAGCGCTGATGTGGGTGCTGATTGTCAGTTGTGTTCCATATGCCGGGCTTATTTTTTATTTGGCGTTTGGCAGCACCTCTGCAATCAAGATGACCCGGTATTTCCGCAGCAAAAGGCTGCGAAAAAACATGCCCCTTTTGCAAAGCCAGGGTGAAGAGAACATCGGCACCATGAGTGGAATCGATGCCGATGTGGCACGGTTCAATTACCATTATAATGACGCACCGCTGTGCGCTTATGAGAAGGCTGCCTTTTATACAAGCGGGGAAAGCCATTATAAACAGCTGTTTACTGATATTGAGGCTGCGCGGCAAAGCGTTTATTTGGAATTCTATACGATTCAAAACGACAGGGTCGGGCAAGCACTGCTATCCCTTCTAACGCAAAAGCAGAAGCAGGGCGTGGAGGTGATCGTTTTATGTGATTTTATCGCCAATCTTTCCACACCGGAAGCCCTGTTCCGCCCTCTGAAGCAGGCGGGCGGCACGGTAAAAAGGCTGAAGCCTTATGTTAGCCATTTTAGAAGCCATCGAAAGATTGTGACGGTGGATGGTGAAATCGGCTATATTGGCGGCATGAATATTGGGGTCCAATATGCGAATGGCGCAAAAATCAAAACCCCATGGAGAGATACGCAGGTGCGTTTCACAGGGGACTGTGTGCATGCGCTTGAAAATGAGTTCCTCCTGGATTTGTCTACCGCTTTAAACGGTCGTTTATTTCGGCAAAGTTTTTCCTCCCTTCGCCTGCGGGAAGTGAAGCTTCCCGGGCAGGTGAAAAACCTTTGCCAGTTTGTGACCGGTGGAGTAGATAACGATAAGGAAAGCATCAAAATGTGCTATATGAGCATGATTCGATCGGCACAACGGCAAATACGGATCCAAACGCCGTATTTTATTCCGGATTGTTCCATCCTCGACGCATTAAAAACCGCAGCGGCCTCTGGCATCAAAGTTGATATTATGATCCCAGCGATCAAGGCTAACTTTTTTCTGGATCCGGTAACGAATTATTTTGCCGCCGAGATGATGGAATATGGGGCGCATGTTTATAAATATAACGGCTATATCCATGCAAAGACTATGATCGTAGATGATGAGCTTTGCTGCATTGGCTCTGTGAATATGGATATGCGCAGCTTGTTGGTGGATGATGAGATTTGCGGGGTTTTTTATGAAAACGGATTGGTGCAGGAATATAATGCAATTTATGAAGAGGATCTGCAGCATACAAAAGAATATGTTTTAGAGGAGTTTGAGAAGCGCAGCATCTGGACGAAGCTCTCAGAGCGGATTTTTATGCTGTTTACACCGCTGATGTAAATATTATGATTTTGTTTGATGAATCGGTTGCCTGTGTCGGGAGCAATTTTTTGAATCTATCAATTAAAGGGGATGCCGCATTTAATCTGCAGCGTCCCCTTTGGCTTGCTATGCTATAATTTATGTTATTCTTTCCTGAAACTTGTTGAGCTTTCAGACAAGCTTCATAGAGATGTCGAAGGCTTTGACAGAGTGTGTCAGCGCGCCGATGGAAATGATATCCACGCCAGTTTCCGCAACGGGACGCAGCGTTTCGAGCGTAATACCGCCGGAGGCCTCGATCAGGGCTTTCCCCTTCGCCATTGCGACGGCTTTGCGCATCGCTTCAAGGCTCATATTGTCGAGCATAATGATCTCCGCGCCCGCGTGCAGGGCCTCGGCCACCTCATCAAGATTGCGGGTTTCCACTTCAATTTTTACCATATGGCCAAGCTTTCCACGCAAAAGAGTGATCGCGTTGGTGATGCCACCGGCGGCATCAATGTGGTTATCCTTGAGCATCGCGCCGTCGGAGAGGTTGTAACGGTGGTTTTTACCGCCGCCGCAGACGACTGCATATTTTTGCAGGGAGCGAAGGCCAGGCAGTGTTTTGCGGGTATCGGTAATTGAGGCGTGCGTGCCCTCCACCAGCCGGACTGCCTGCGCCGTGGCTGTGGCGATGCCGGACATATGCTGGATGAGGTTGAGCGCGGTGCGCTCGCCCTTGAGCAACATGGCGGTGCTGCCGCTGAGCTCTGCGATGATATCGCCCTTTTGGAGCGTATCGCCATCTGCATGGAAGCGCTGAGCACGGAAAGCTGGATCAAGCAGTTCGAACACGCGCAATGCAACCGACAGGCCGCAGAGCACGCCGTCCGCTTTGGCAAGAAATCGAGCTTTTCCCATCTGATCCGGTGGGATCAGATAGTCCGCCGAGGTGTCAATATAATTGATATCTTCACGAATCGCCTGGCGGATCAGGTCGTCCATATAAAATTGGGGAAGCATCATGGAGAAACCATCCTTTCTATACGCATCAGATCATCGGGCTATGGATATCCCTGCCTTAACCATCATCCACTTCGCGTAGGATGATGGAGGCCACCGTGGCGAGGCTCAGCGCCTCACAGTAATCGCGGGTGACGGCGAAATGGCCGCTTTTCAGGCGGCGGCGAATTTCTTCCACTCGCCTGAGCCCGGTATGGACAGCCGTCGGGTTGGGAATGACGAAATAGGCGCGCTGCATGATATCACGGATTTCCGTGCGAAGTCCATGCGGCAGGGGAGCGCCGTCGAATTGCGGTGGGTCAATCTGTGCTGGCGGCTCCACCTCTAGATAGCCCTTTTCCATACAGCGCAAAATATCCTCCGCCGCATGGCGGCCGAACACGAGCGCTTCCAGCAGGGAATTGCTGGCCAATCGGTTGGCTCCATGCACGCCGGTGTTAGAGCATTCTCCCGCAGCATATAAGCGCGGCACAGCCGTGCGCCCCGTGAGATCTACCGCGATGCCGCCCATGAGGTAATGTTGGCAGGGGAATACAGGGATCAGATCCTGCGCAATATCTACTCCCTCCTCCAGGCAACGCTTGGAGATGGCAGGGAAACGGTTATATAAAAAGTCACGGTTTTTATAGGTGATGTCAAGAAAAAACTGGTTGCTGCCCGTGCGGCGGGATTCCAGGATGATCGCGCGGGAAACAACATCACGTGGGGCGAGCTCCAACCGGTCGTCATAGTGGGCCATAAAACGCCTTCTCTCGCAGTTGAGCAGATAAGCGCCTTCCCCACGAACAGCCTCGCTGATGAGAAACTGCTCGCGTTCCTTTTCCGAATGGAAGGCTGTGGGGTGGAACTGAACGTAGCTTAAATTTTTAATCTGGGCGCCAAGCTCATACGCAAGGCGAATGCCATCGCCCGTTGCAATGGAGGAATTGGTGGTGTAGCGGTAAACACGACCGATGCCGCCCGTTGCCAGGATGCAGTAGCTGCAAAAAACGCTGCCCGGCTCCTCGCCGCACAACAGATCCAGCCGGAATCCGCCGCGCACCTGGGCCATCTCACACACGGTGGTGTTTTCGGCAAGCTCAATATTCGAGCGCTGCCGCACCTGGGCCAGAAGCTTGATCACAATTTCATAGCCGGTCTGATCCTTATGATGCACAATCCGGCGGCGGGAATGGCCGCCCTCTAGTGTTTTTTGCGGCCGTCCGTCAGGCGCCTTGTCAAAATCTACGCCAAGCTCCATAATCCGGCGCACATCGTCCGGCCCCTCATGAACGAGTACATCCACGCTCGCAGGCGTGTTTTTATGGCCGCCTGCAATCAGCGTATCCTCATAGTGCAGGTCGAAGCTGTCGTTTTCAAAATCAAGCACAGCCGCTACACCGCCCTGGGCAAGGGAACTGTTGGAGAGCGTGTCCTCCCGCTTGGAAAGCATTAAAATTTGCTTGCTTTCATCAAACTGAAGCGCGGCGTAAAGCCCGGCTACGCCGCAGCCAGCGATGATGACGTCATATTTTTGTTGTTTGACCATTCTTTTGGCATCTCTTTTCCCGCGCGGCGGTCAGCCGCCGTATTTGAGCATGTTGTCGAGGCTGCGTTTCGCAGCCTTGCGTAAAGGCTCCTCCAGCACGATTTCTTCCCCGCCTGCTCCGGTGATTGCCATATAAACATCTTGCAGGGAGGTCATTTTCATATCGGGGCAGATGAGCTTGTCCCCTCGAAGCTGATAGAAATGCCGCCTGGGATATTTTTGAATCAAATCGTTGTATACGCCGCATTCCGTGCCGAAGAGGATATCCTCCTGCTCATTTTGCAGGGCATAATCGATGATAGCGCTCGTGGCGCCAATCATATCCGCATGCTGGAGGGCCTCCGGCGGGCATTCGGGGTGCATGGCGAGCTTGGCGCTCGGGTGCTGGGCCTTGGCGCGCAGCACATCTTGCTGCGTGATGCTGTTATGTATTGGGCAGTAACCATCCCAAAGGAGAATTTCCTTCTCCGGGCACTGTTTGCGCACCCACGCGCCCAAGTTTCGATCCGGTATAAAAAGAATTTTGTGCCCGGGCAGCGCGCGGACGATTTTAACCGCGCTTGACGAGGTAACGCACACATCGCATTCCGCCTTGAGCGCGGCGGTCGTGTTGATATAAGCGACGACCGTAACCTCCGGGTTCTCCTCACGGAAGGCGCGCACGCGCGCAGGCGTGATCTGCTCCGCCATCGGGCAGGTTGCGCGTTTTTTCGGCAAAATCACTGTCTTTTCCGGGGATAAAATTTTAACAGTTTCCGCCATAAAGCGCACACCGCATAGGACCACGCGTTCATTCTGGTAGGCGGTGGCGGCTTTGGCAAGGGCATAGCTGTCTCCGCACACATCGGCAGCCGCAAGAATATCCGGCGCTTGATAGGTGTGCGCGAGGATTAATGTGCCGTTTTTTTCTTTCTCATGTGCCAGCAGGTGTATCAGTTCTTCCTGGTTCAAAGAAGTCCCCCCTCATTTTACAAGGAAGCCGCAAGCGCCGCAGGCGGTTTCCCATCCGATATCGTTTCGTTTTATTGTACCACCATTTTCTCCTGCGTACAATATTTTTCAAACGTTATTGCATAAAAAAACAAAGTGGGATATGATACAAATGACTGGCCTAACCAGCCGGAAAATCATGGGGAAGAGGTTACCATTGGATGAAAAGGTAGATTTATTCAAACGGGCGTTTTTTCTTTCGCGCCGGAAAGAGGCGCTGCAAATACCCGAGTGAACGGGAAAGGATGCGGTTATGATTATGGCTTATTTTGAAAATATAGAGCGCCCGGAGCGCGCGTTGCTTGTCAGCGTGGATACGGGGGCATTTGATGCACAAGCATCCATTGATGAGCTGGAGGAGCTCGCGCACACGGCGGGCGCAGAGGTGCTCGCTAAAATGGTGCAAAAGCGCGACACGCCGGACGCAGCTACCTTCATTGGCTCCGGCCGGATTGTGGAGATCAAAACCTTTTGCCGCGATCATGAAGCGGATCTGCTGGTTTTCGACAGCGAGCTGACGCCGTCCCAACAGCGTAATATTGAGAAGCTCACGGATGTGCGCGTGATTGATCGGACGATGCTGATCTTGGATATTTTCGCCGCACGCGCCAGATCAAGCGAAGGCAAGCTGCAAGTAGAGCTTGCACAGCTCAAATATGCCCTGCCGCGCCTGGGCGGCAAGGGCACGGAGCTTTCCCGCTTGGGCGGTGGCATCGGCACGCGCGGCCCAGGCGAAAGCAAGCTGGAAAGCGATCGCAGGCATATCCGGAGGCGGATCGACGCGCTGGAAAATCAGCTCGAAATTGTGGGGCGCAGGCGGGCCCGGCTGCGGGAGCGGCGCAATAAAAACGGAGTGGAAACGGTGGCGATCGTCGGCTATACCAACGCCGGGAAATCCACCCTGATGAATACGCTCACTCATGCGGGCGTGCTGGCGGAGGATAAGCTCTTTGCAACGCTCGACCCCACCGCCCGCGCCCTGACTCTGCCGGATGGGCGCACGGTTATGCTGATTGATACGGTCGGCCTGGTACGCAGGCTGCCTCACCAGTTGGTAGAGGCGTTTCAATCCACATTGGAGGAGGCCGCGAGCGCCGATGTGATCCTCAATGTGTGCGACGCTTCCAGCCCGGAGTGCGCCGAGCATCTGGAAGTGACGGCGAAGCTGCTCGACGAGCTGGGGTGTGCCGGGAAGCCGGTGGTCTCTGTGATGAATAAATGCGATTTGGCGGGTAACGTTTATCATTTGCCCTCCATCGGGCACACGGTGATGGTCTCCGCCTTATATGGCAGAGGGATAGAGCAACTGCTCGATGCAATTGTGGCTGCTCTGCCCGTATCCCGCCGCAGGGTAGAACTCCTCCTGCCCTTTGATATGGGCGCTTTTGCTGCGCGGCTACGCCGGGAGGGGATTGTCCATATGGAAGAATACCGTGAAGATGGGCTTTATCTGGAGGCAACAGCGGAAATTGCTTTACTGGAACAGGTGAAGCAGTATATCCTTTCATAAAAGAGGCCCCTCGCGGATACAAACGGGATTTGTAGAATCGCCTGTGCCTATTGACAGGAGGAGTATGAAGATGAGTCCAAAGAATACCGCGGGAATCTGGTATCATGGCTCCAACAAAAAATTTTCCCTCCTGCGGGAGGGAAGCACGATCACGCCGAATAGAGCGCTAGCGGAGGCGTTTTCACACAAGCCGCCGATATTATCCTGTGAAGCGGATGGAACGCTGCTGCATAACGGAAAAAAATACGGCTATCTCTACTGTATCGACGAACCGATCGACGAGGAGCGCGATCTGTACCAGCATCCGCGCACAACACTGGAGCCAGGCTCGGAGTTCCTGACGGCGCGCCCGCTGCGTGTGCGCTGGGTTGCCGATGTCGGTAAGCCTGGCAAGGAGGAGCGCAAGACGGCGAAACGCCGCCTGAAGGGATTGGCTGGAAAAAGAAAAACTTGATCGATTGCATCCCGCGGCGATTTTTGGACCGCCAGCCTCCAAGTCAACACGGTAAAGCCGATCTTTATAAAAGAAAAAGGCTGTTGTGAACGGGGAAAAGGCACCGTTCGCAACAGCCCCTATATTTGTTTTGTTAAAATCCAAAGGGATTGAAATAGGTGTTGGTGGTAGAGCTCTCCGTTGCTTCGTTGGAGGAGGAAGATCCTTTATCCTCTACAAGCTTTACTTTTACATCAAATTTGGAGGTTTTGTAGTTATTGTCAATTCGGCACAGTGTTAGGGTGAGTGTATCGCCGACCTTGCTCTCTTCAATCAGCTCCAAGAGCGTGTTGGAGTTATCAAGGTTTTTGCCGTTGACAGCGATAATCATATCGCCTGCTTTGGCGTCCGTGTTGACAAGATCGCTGTCGGAGCCGATGCTCTTAATGACCAGCGTGCCCGCCGGAAGGTCTGTAAGCTGAACGATCATGCGGTAGCTGGATTGCTGGCTGGCCGCATAATAGGTGACGCCGAGCTTCGGCCTGCCGGGCACATAGCCGTTTGCAATGAGCTTGTCGACGATCTCCTTTGCAGAATTGATCGGGATGGCGAAGCCAATGCCCTCATAGCCCTCCGCAATTTTAGAGGAATTGATGCCGATCACCTGGCCGTACATATTGACGAGCGCACCGCCGGAGTTGCCGGGGTTGATCGCCGCGTCATGCTGGATGCATTTCATCGGGTAGCCGATCTCACTGCTAATGGGGCGGTCGATCGCGGAGACAAAGCCGCCGGTGAGCGTGCCGAAAAATTCTGTGCCGAGCGGGTTGCCGATGGCGAAGACCTGCTGGCCCACGGCAAGCTTGGAGGAATCCCCGAAGGTGGCGGCTTGCAGGCCGGAGGCCTTGATGCGAAGCACGCCTACATCGGAGCGCTCATCGTAACCGACCACGTCTGCGTCATAAGAGGTGCCGTCTTCCAGCTGCACCGTGGCTTTGACATTGTTACCGCTGATCACATGCGCGCAGGTGATAATATAGGTGTATTTGCCGGTTTTGTCTTCCCCCATGATGATGCCTGTGCCTTCGCCGGATTCGCTCTGGTTCTGGCCCATCATATTATTCTGTGCAGTTTCTGATACGATTACGCCTACAATTGAAGGCTTTACCTTTTTGGCAACTTCCTCGGCGGTCAATTCACCTTTTTCATTGGTGGTGGATTGGCTGTCGGGCGTTTCTTCGATGGCAAGGGTTGGACCGTCTGGATTGACGGCTTTGTTGCCGGAGTCGCCGTCGTCGTCCCGCGTCAAGCCGATAGCGATGCCGATGCCGGCGGCTACAAGCGCGACGCAGAGGATTACAATCAGCACAATCAGCCCGGTTTTCTTCTTCTTTTTTTGTGGGCCGCTGCCATCCGGCCCCCCACCGCTTGCCGGCGCTTGGTTATATTGGTAGGGCGATTGATAGGGCTGCTGCCCTTGCTGGTTTTGAGAAGGGCCGCCCTGCTGATAGTAACCGCCCGCCCCGAAGGAGCTCTGGTAAGGGGCTTGCTGCGTATAGTGTGGCATTTGATCCGCGTTGTTTTCTATGTGCGTATCGTTCGCGCTGTCCGTCTGCTCTGCATCCGGCCCGGTGCCGTTATTCTTGTTATCCCATTCATCCATTGTGAATGCCTCCTTGTTTAGTGCTGCTTCCAGAATAAAAGGTTCCTTTCGCTATTGTGTCACGGCTGTATGAACAGTTTTTAAACATTGTTGAAAATAATTTTGACCAATTAAGGTGCTCTAAAACAATTTTCCATATTGCAGCGGCAGCCAAAATATAAATTCCGTATACTTGCCTTCTTCGCTTTTTGCAGTGATTTGCCCGCCGTGCATTTCAATGATGCTTTTCACAATATAGAGACCAAGCCCCGCACCCTTGACGTCGAAGCTGCGGGATTTATCCACTTTATAAAACCGCTCGAAGATCCGGTTGATTTCCTCTGAGGAAACCCCCAGCCCGGTATTGCGGATGCGAACGATGACCTTCTCCGAATCAGAGAGGACGGACGCCGTGATCTGCCCGCCTTCTTGTGTAAATTTTACCGCGTTGTCGATCAAATTATACAATACCTGATGGATCATATCAGGATCAGCCTCAACGGCAACACTTTGCATATCCTCCAGGCCGGCAATTTCGATCTTTTTGCGCTCAATGCTCTGCTCAAAGAGCAGGAATACCTGAAACAACTGTGCGGAAATGTCAAATTTGCTTGGTTGGAGCTTTAGCTCGCCCGCCTCAATCTTAGACATGTTGAGCATTGTCATCACCAAGCGCGAAAGCCTTTTTACCTCGGCGGAAACAATCTCTAAATAGTGCTTTTGCTGCTCGGGCGGGATGGTGCCGTCGAGCATGCCGTCGATAAAGCCGCCGATCGTGGTCATCGGTGTTTTCAATTCATGCGATACGTTTGCAACGAAGCTCCGGCGCGAGGATTCGAGCACCGCGAGCGCTTTTGCCATAGAGTTCAAGGCGCCGGCAAGCTCCGCGAGCTCCTCGCCGCTCCCCTGCGAATCGACCCGGTAGGAGAAATCTCCGCGCGCATAGCGCTTGGTGGCCGCGCTCATCTCACGCAGAGGGCGGATGAGGTTATAGGTGAGCACATAAACTGCCACAAATGCGAGCAGAAGCGCCATTAGCGCCGAAAAGAGGAACATTTTAAAGATATTCCAAAGATATGGCCCAAGCCCTGAGGAAGTGGGCTTGGTGGCGAATACCAGGGCAACCGGCTCTCCATTTACGATGACCGGCTCTCCAATGATGAAATGGGAGTCACTATATACGCCCTCTAGGGTGCCCGCACGAATATATTCCTTTTGAATCGTTTTTTGCACGACCTCTTTGGGGAAATGCATCCCATCGTGGATTTGGCAGGAGCTTGCGTTCACTTCCTGCATCTCGGGCGTAAAGAGATCCTTGCACAGAATCACCGAGCCGTCGAGGTTGCAGATGAACACATCCGCCTCAATGGCGGAGGAGACGAGCGTGAGCGTATTGCATAGGATGGCGACCGTTCCCTTCCCGTCCCTGTCGAGCTGCCCCGCGCCGAGGAGGTCGGCCGTTGTGGAGGCCACCTGTAGTGCATTCTCCTTGAGCAGGCTGGTTTTTTCGCTGCGCCAGTAGTTGGAAACAAAAAGCAGCAGGGAGCAGCCAAGCACGGCAAAGCAGATAAAAATCACCATTGTGATGACCAGGAAATATTTCGCAAACAGATTCAGATGCTTTTTTTTGAACCGCTTTTTGAATCGTTCTTTCAAATTGAGTCAGCCTCGCTTTCCACGCCCCGTCGTATGCGGCAAGGCAAAAGGAAACGTTTGAAAGGGTTGCCTTTCAAACGAATTGTTGCAAAAATAGTGCTCCATACGCAAACGGGAAAGAGGCGTGTATTATTCCTTGGTTTCAAATTTATAGCCAACGCCCCACACTGTTTTGAGCGCCCACTTATCGCTGATACCTTCCAGTTTTTCCCGCAGGCGCTTGACGTGCACATCAACGGTGCGCGAGTCGCCGTAATAATCAAAGCCCCACACTTCGTCGAGCAGCTGGTCGCGGGTGAAAACGCGGTTTGGATTGCTGGCGAGATGATAGATCAGCTCAAGCTCCTTGGGCGGTGTGTCGACCTGCTTGCCATCTACGCGTAGCTCGTAGTTCGTCAGGTTGATAATCAGCTTATCATAGCGAACTTCCTTAACCTGCTCGGTGTTGCTGTTGGCCGTGCGGCGGAGCACCGCCTTGACGCGCGCAATCACCTCTTTGGCCTCAAAGGGTTTTACAACATAGTCGTCCGCTCCCAACTCCAAGCCTAGCACCTTGTCAAAGGTTTCGCCCTTTGCAGTCAGCATAATAATCGGCTTGTCCGAAAAACGGCGGATTTCCCGGCAGACCTGCCAGCCATCCAACCTTGGCAGCATGATATCGAGCAGCACGAGATCTGGCTGTGCCGATTGGAAAGCTTCCACCGCGGCCATACCGTCGTTGACGATTTCCACCGTGTAACCCTCTTTTTCTAAATAAAGCCGCAGCAGTTCGCAGATATTGGGATCGTCATCCACGACCATAATTTTTTCTAAGCTCATTGCAAATCCTCCTTCTCCGCCGCCCTACAGGGTGCGGATGGATCAAACTCCTATTTAGAACTTTAACATAATTATAGCGCGAAAAGAAAGGCTTTGATGAATATTTTTTAAATTTTTAACAGATCTGAACGGCATCGACCTCTAAAAACAGTTCTTAGAAACAAAAAACAGGCCGGTCATCAACCGGCCTGCGTTTTGGAACGCGATGAATTGTTGATACGGTCACCGATTAAAAACGGTTTTTCGGCTTTTTGGGCTTTTTGACCTTGGAATGCTTGCCCGGATGGAGAAGCTCCGGCTTTTTCTTATAGATGATAACAAATGCCAGAGCGATCAGCACCGCGCAGATGGGAAGGACGATGCTCACAATCTTCTTCCACACCTTGCCGTCTCTCACGCCGGCCATTGCCGGCGCCTCCTCGGCGGTCGTGCCCTCAGTGCTGTCGTCGTCGAGCACCACCAGCCCATCGTTGAGGCCGATCACGTTGCCGCTTTCGTCGGTCACATATTCGGCGCCTGCCGGGAGCGTGTACTGCCCGCCGTGTTCATCTGTATAAACAAGGCTCCCATCCGGCATTACCATCGATTCGATTTTACCGGTGGGGATCTCATAGGAGGGGCGCTTAAGGGTTGGAAGCGTCTTATAGGTTTCGTCTGGCATATCCTTGCTGCCGTTGATGATCTTGACAGAATAATCCATGGTCTCTGTTTTGCCGTCCACTGTGTTGGTCACGTGATAGTTCAGCGTGGTGGATTGGCCGATCATGGAAAAATGAATCTCCGTCGCGCTGCCGCTTTTAATCTCCTTGCCGTTGACGGTGATCTTCGCGCCGTTTTTCAGCGCAGTGGGGCGCACGCGCACATCGCTGATTTTATAGGGCAGATTGACAACATAATTTGAGATGTCGCAATAAAACTGATCCTCCAGCGGGAAGTAGCCCAGGCGGAGCACCTCTTCCCAGGCCTGCTGTTTGGTAAAATCCTTCGTGATTTTATCGCTGCCCTTTTCCTTTGCCATCTGGCGCAGAATTAGGCGCGGCACGTCGTTATTGGCGAGCGCCTCCTGCATGTTCCAGGCGGCGTCCATCGCGGGGATATAGGGGATCAGAGCACTTTTCAGCTCGTAACGCTGGCCGAGCATGGCGGAGAGATAAGCAAGCCCCAGCTCCTCATCCGAAATATCATCCGGATTTTTAATATCCGTTACCACACCATCCTTGTATAGCGGGTATTTCAAATCGACGATCAGCGTGCGGATCGTCATCAGCTTGAGCACCTTTTCATCCGGCATATCGGCAGGCACCTGGATGCTACCGTATTTTTCCTGCTTCAGAGTGGCTTTTGCAACGTCGAGAACCAGCCCGCGGACGGTTTCGGGCAGCGGTCCGGTCAGCTCAATGCTCTCCTCTTCCTCAATAAGCTTGGCAAGGTATTGCACGAGCGCGGCTTCCAGAGGAGTGCCAGGTGCGATGGTGGGCGGCGTCATGTTGGGGTAAAACAGCTTATAAGCGTTTTGCTTCATCATGGCGTAGAGAAGGATGACGTATGTTTCGGTGTTTTCATCATCCTCCGGAGGCATCACGACACCGTTTTCCACCAGCCATGCACGCATCTCTTCCTGCGAGGTGTCCTCTGTGATCCCCATAAATTTCATAATATCGGTGGTAAAGCGCATGGCCAGAATATATTGCTCATAGCGCATGTCTTCATCCATCGTATAGGCTTTGACCCAGTAGGAAACATCGGTTTCAAACTCGCTCAGGCTCTTATCGTGCCGGTAATTTGTCTGCGGCACCATCGTGGCAGTTTCGAATGCATAGTTCCCCTTATCATAAGTGACCATCAGGCTCTGTAGCCAAGCGCTGCTCTCCGGCGTCGATTCAAACTGCTGCTCTACTTTTGCGGCGTAGGCTATCAAGCCTGCGGCAAGGCAGCCGGTAATCAGAACCGCGGCAAGCAGAAGGCCGAGCACTCGTTTTGTTTTCATTGGAACACTCCTTTGCGGGCGTCTGGCGCCTGTTCGCGATATAACTCCCATCGATACATGATTCATTTTAATCGGTCGGGAGGGCAAAGTCAAGGCGGGGGAAAAGATTCCCGGTTTGGTTCACCGCCGGATGGATCGAAAGGGGGCGCGTTGCATCATGCATGAATATACGCAAACGCTTTTTTAGCGGGGCTGTTGCAAAACATCTCGTTTTACAACAGCCCCGCTCTATTCCATTTTTGCTTCGCTAAAAGCTGTTTTCAGGCCAAGGCAAGCCTTTATTTTTGGGCAATGGAGTTGAGCAGGCCGCCCTTGGCGATGATGTTCTGGATAAAGGGAGGGAAGGATTCTGCCTGGTAGGTTTCGCCGGTTGTCACGTTGGTGATAACGCCCGTATCAAAATCCACACACACCTCGTCGCCGCTGCGGATGCCGTCGCTCGCCTCAGGGCATTCGAGAATCGGTAGGCCGATGTTGATTGCGTTGCGGTAGAAAATGCGGGCAAAGCTTTTTGCAATGACGCAGGAAACCCCAGCTGCCTTGATAGCGATCGGCGCATGCTCCCGGGAGGAACCGCAGCCGAAATTATGATCTGCTACGATTAGGTCGCCCTGTTTCACCCTATGGATGAATTCCTTGTCGATATCCTCCATGCAGTGCGCTGCCAACTCCTTATGATTAGCAGTGTTGAGATAACGCGCCGGGATAATCACGTCCGTATCGACGTTGCTGCCATATTTATGTACCAAACCCTGTGCTTTCATTGTCAGGCTCCTTTCTTTGCTGTTATATTTTGGCTGGGTCCGCAATTCGGCCCGCGATCGCGCTTGCCGCCGCCACGGCGGGGGAGGCGAGGTACACCTCGCTATCCACATGGCCCATGCGGCCGACAAAGTTGCGGTTGGTTGTGGAAACGGCGCGTTCTCCTGCGGCTAGAATGCCCATATAGCCGCCCAAGCACGGCCCGCAGGTAGGCGTGCTGACGATGGCGCCGGCCTGAATAAAGATTTCCGCCAGCCCCTCCCGGATGCATTGCAGATAGACCTCCTGCGTGGCAGGGATCACAATGGTGCGCACGCCGTGGTGGACTTTGCGGCCTTTGAGGATTTCTGCGGCAGCACGCATATCCTCCATGCGGCCATTCGTGCAGGAACCGATCACCACCTGATCGATCGGCACATCGCCCGCTTCATCCACCGTTTTAGTGTTTTCCGGCAGGTGAGGGAATGCAATGGTAGGGCGAAGGGCAGAGAGGTCGATCAAGACCTCTTCTTCATAGTGCGCATCTGCATCCGCCTCATAGACCTTCCACGGGCGCTGCGCGCGGCCCTCCACATAACGGAGCGTAGTCTCATCTACCGGGAAAATGCCGTTTTTCGCCCCGCATTCAATGGCCATATTGGCGATGCAGAGGCGGTCGTCCATCGATAGCGCTTTGACGCCCTCGCCTGTGAATTCCAGGGAGCGGTACAGCGCGCCGTCCACTCCGATCCTGCCGATCAAATGCAGAATCACATCCTTGCCGCTGACAAACTGCGGGAGTGCGCCCGTCAGAGTGACACGGATGGCTGAGGGCACCTTAAACCAGGTTTTGCCTGTAATCATGCCTGCGGCCATATCCGTGGAGCCCACGCCGGTTGAGAAGGCCCCAAGCGCGCCATAGGTGCAGGTATGGGAATCCGCGCCAATCACTGCGTCGCCGGGCACAACGATCCCTTTTTCCGGCAACAGGGCGTGCTCCACGCCCATTTCGCCGACGTCGTAGAAATGCTCGATGCCGTATTTCGCGGCGAAGGTACGCACCTGCTTGGTATGCTCTGCCGATTTGATATCCTTGTTGGGGACGAAGTGATCCATCACTAGGGAGATTTTGCTTTTGTCAAACACGGAATCCGCGCCGCAACGCTCAAATTCGTTGATGGCCACGGGGGAAGTGATATCATTGCCGAGCACCATATCGAGATTTGCCTCGATGAGCTGGCCGGCTTTCACCTCGCTGAGGCCTGCGTGAGCGGCCAAAATTTTCTGCGTCATTGTCATTCCCATAAAAAGACCTCCATATGAATCGAATTTATTTTTAAACACTCAATTTGAACACTCAAAAAGGCGGGTTGTTCTGTTGCGGCTGTTTGCAGAGCTTGTGCTCAATGGAATCCACCAGTGCAGTCCAGCTGGCTTCAATGATATCCTGAGAAACGCCGACCGTCGTCCAGATATCGCTCCCGTCGGCAGAGGAGATCAATACGCGCACACGCGCGGCGGTAGCATCCTTTGGCTCCATTACGCGCACTTTGTAGTCAATTAAGCGCACTTCATTGAGGCAGGGGTAAAATTCAGCCAGTGCCTCGCGCAGCGCCTTATCCAGCGCATTAACCGGGCCGTCGCCGTCGGAAGCGGCAATTTTCACCTTGCTGCCCACGCGGATTTTGATGGTGGCGGTGGCGCTGTGGTTATTGTCATAAGGTAGTTCGTCGAGCACCTTGTAACTAATCAGATCGAAGAAAGGTTCCACACCCTCCACGCGTTTGCGGATAATCAGCTCAAAGCTCGAATCCGCACCCTCGTACTGATAGCCCTCATACTCCTTCTCCTTGAGCTCGCTCACAATATCAGCCAGCACGGGCGAATCCCTTGTGATCTCCGGATAGATTTTCTGCACACGCCGCAGAACGGCGGATTTGCCCGTCATCTCGGACATCAGGAAGCGCCTGTGATTGCCCACAAGCGTTGGGTCGATATGTTCAAAGGAACGCTCATTTTTCAAAACGCCATCCGCATGCATGCCTGCTTTGTGGGCAAAGGCACTACGGCCCACGAAGGGCATGTTTTTATGCAGGGTGATGTTTGCGATTTCGGCAATCCGCATAGCCGTCGCGGTCAGCGTATGCATCCGTTCTTCCGGGATGCAGAAAAGCCCACGTTTGAGCTGCAGCGTTGGGATGACAGCGGAAAGGTTTGCGTTGCCGGTGCGCTCCCCAAACCCGAGGAATGTGCCCTGCACATGGGAAACGCCGCCCTGTGTGGCGCAAACGGAATTGGCAACCGCCATGCCGCAATCGTCATGCGCATGCATGCCGATTTCCGTATCCGGGAAAGAAGCGCATATTTGTGTGGAAATAGCAAAAATATCGCAGGGGATCATGCCGCCGTTGGTATCACATAGCGTGAGAATGCGTGCGCCGCCACGTTTCGCTGCACGCAGCACCTCCAGAGCAAAATCCGGACTGGCCTGGTAACCATCAAAAAAATGCTCTGCGTCAAAAATAACCGTTTTTCCGTGTTCTTTGAAGAAACGGCAGGTCTCCTCGATCATGCGCAGGTTTTCCTCCGGCGTCGTTTTCAGGATTTCCCGCACATGGAGCTCCCAGCATTTTCCGAAAATTGAAACCACCGGCGTGTTTGCCCGAAGAAGCGCCAGGCAATTTGCATCCTCTTCTGGGGTGCAGCCCTTGCGGCAGGTGCTCCCAAAGGCAACCAGCGTTGCGTTTTTTAGAGGAAGGGCCGCCGCCCGGTCAAAAAATTCTAACTCCTTTGGGTTGGAGGCGGGGTTCCCCGCCTCCAGATAAGCTATCCCTAATTCGTCTAGCGCGCGCACGATTCCAATTTTATCCTCAACGGAGAAGGAAATGCCCTCCCCCTGCGCGCCATCGCGTAGCGTAGAGTCCAGAATGGTGATATGGCGTTGCAAAAGCGCTGCCTCCTTCCAAACGATGGTGAAACAGAAACCAGAAAGAAAGCGATTCTTTTCACCAGTGTATCACAGAGTAAATCTTTTTGTCCATCTTTAAGTTCCGCTGTGGGAAGATATGGCGACTTCATGGTCGCGGATTCCTTCATCGCCGCTTTCCAATGCTGTCATACCGGAGCGGGACATCTCCACGATTCCATGCAGGGCCATATCCTCAATGAAGCTGTCGATGCGGTCGGTCGCGCCGGTCAGCTCCGCTGTGATGGTGCGGTGGCCGATATCCTTCACGCGCGCGCCGTGTTTGGAAATGGTGCGCAACACGGCGGGGCGATCTTTATTCAGTGAACGAACCTTTACAAGGGCGAGCTCACTTGCGATCAGGTGATCCTCCTCCAGGCGGATCACCTTGACGACGTCCTCCAGCTTAAGCAGTTGTTTTTCCATTTGGCGGAAGGTAACGGGCGCCGCCTCAGAGACGATCGTCATGCGGGAGAAGCGCGGGTCCTCCGTTTCAGATACCGTGAGGCTCTGGATATTGTAGCCCCGGCGGGAGAACAGGCCGACCACACGCAGCAGAACGCCCGCGTGGTTGGCTACCAGCGCGGAGAGCGACAGCTTTTCCATTTCATCATATCCTTTCGCAGATGCTGGGCATGCCTGGGTTATTCCATAAAAACGTTGATGGTGTCCTGCACGGCGCGGCCGGGTGGAATCATCGGCAGCACCATGGCGTCGGGCGATATTCGGCAGTCTACCACGCATGGCCCGCCGCAGGAGAGCGCCTCTTGCAAAACAGGCTCGATCTGATCTGGGCGCTCAATGCGGAAGCCCTGCGCGCTGAATGCTTCAGCGAGGCGGACGAAATCCGTCTGCCGGCAGGGAGCGGTCTGCGCATAGCGGCGGTCATAAAAAACCGTTTGCCATTGCCGCACCATGCCGAGCACTGTGTTGTTCATCACAAGATCCACAATGGGCAGCCGGTAGGAGACAAGCGTTGCAAGCTCATTTAAATTCATATGGAAGCTGCCGTCGCCGCTGACAAGGATGGTTTTTCGCTCCGGATGCGCAAGGCAAGCACCTATTGATGCCCCGAGGCCAAAGCCCATCGCGCCGAGCCCGCCGGAGGTGATGAAGGTGCGGGGCTGCTCAAAGGGATAGTATTGCGCCGTCCACATTTGATGCTGGCCCACATCTGTGACGATCTGCGCGTTGTCCGGCGTGAGGCGAGCCAGCGTTTCGATCACCTGCTGCGGCGTGGGGAAGCCGTCCGCAGGGGCAGCGGGTTGCGGCTGGCGGAAGGCGGCGGCTTGCGCACGCCATGCGGCATGCTCCATAGGTGGGAGCACTTCGCCCAGCCGCTGGAATACTTCTTTCAGATCACCACGCAGATGGAATTCGGCAAACAGGTTTTTGTCCATCTCCGCAGGGTCAATATCGATATGGATGATTTTTGCTCTAGGGGCGAATTGCGCACGGTTGCAGGCCACGCGGTCGGAAAAGCGCGCGCCAGCGGCAATGAGCAGGTCGCATTCTTGTGCCGCGCGATTGGCCGCATAAGCGCCGTGCATCCCGATCATGCCGAGGTAGAGCGGGTGGGTAGCCGGGAAGCCGCCCAGCCCCATCATGGAGGAGGCAATAGGGGTATCCATGCGCTCCGCCAGCCGCAAAAGCTCCGCAGATGCGCCCGAGGAGATCACGCCGCCGCCGATATAGAGCAACGGCTTTTGTGCCTGCCGGATTGCCTGAGCGGTGCGCGTAAGGCAGTCCTCGCGCGGCGGCTTTGCAGGCGTCATAGCAACTGCGGACCGCGGTGTATAATCCGTGTCGGCGAGCGTGATGTTTTTTGGGATATCGACCAAAACGGGCCCTTTTCGCCCGGAGCCCGCAATGCGGAATGCCTCACGCAGGCAGGGGGCAAGATCCTCTATTTTTTTGACGATGAAGCTGTGCTTGGTGACCGGCATCGTGATGCCGGTGGTGTCAACCTCCTGGAAGCTGTCGCGCCCAAGGAGGGAGACGTCCACGTTGCCCGTGATAAAGACGACGGGGATGGAATCCATAAATGCGGAGGCGATGCCTGTGACGAGATTGGTGGAGCCAGGGCCAGAGGTGGCAAGGCAGACGCCCGTTTTCCCGCTTGCACGAGCATAGCCCTCGGCTGCGTGCGCAGCGCCCTGTTCATGGGCTGTGAGGATATGGCGGATTTTACCACTATAAGCATAGAGCGCATCATACACCGCGAGGACGGTTGCGCCGGGGTACCCGAAAATTGTATCCACTCCCTGCTCCAGCAGGACTTCCATAATGATCTGTGCGCCTGTTTTTTTCATGCACGGTCACCTCCGTTGAGTTACTTTAAATAAATGGCCCTTAAACAAAGAAAAAACGCCTTCCTCTCCTGCTTTCTCAGAAGACGAAGGCGTATAAAGCTTCCGCGGTACCACTTCAATTGCCCATTCGGGCCGCTTACGGCATCGGGCCTGCCGGCCGAATCCCTGCCCATGTAACGGTGGGCCGCCGTCTCCCCTAGCACGCTTTGCGCTTTCAGTTCACAGCTCCGGGGCGAGTTCACCAAGTCCGGCACCGCCGCCTTACAGCAACCGGCGGCTCTCTGCGCGTGCGGATGATGGATACTATTCCCCATCACAGCTTTTCACTTTTTTGATATCCTAGCACGGTTACAGATGATTGTCAAGAAAAAACATTCTCCCGCAGCGCTGTTTAGGCGCCGCGGGAGGACGGAGATTCACCCTGCGGAATCGGCTGCCTGTGCATTTAGCAGGCAATACTCCTGAAAACGGAGAACTTTTCAGGAGGCGCCGTTTCCGATTGGGGAATGGGTAATGTGATGATGCTTCACGCATTGGAAGCACTAACAGGAAACTTATCCCAAAACTGCCTTATAAATTGGGCAACCTCTCAAAAAACATTGGGAAAAAGGTCTCCTTTTTTATCTTGTTTTTATTATATCACCAAGCATGGCAAAATGCAATGCATAAATTGCTAGAGTTTTGCATTACACTATATATTACAAAATGCACTACGAAGTTTTCCTGAAGTGTTGCGATTCATAGGCAGGGAGGGGGATGGAAGCGCCATGAGCAGCCGATTTAAAATTCCAAAGATGCCTTCCACGGTGAATAAAACCATCCGATTCCCACAGTCTGTTGTTGATCAGGTAGAAGCGGCGTTGCAAGGCACTGACTGCAACTTTTCTCAATTTGTAATTGCGGCGGTTCGCGTTGCGCTGAAAAACTTGGAGGAAGACAGGTTGGCAGAGCAGAGGCAGGCGGAGCCGCCGGACGATAGCGAAAAGACGGAATAACACGCGTGTAAGTTAAAATGATAAAAAGCGCATCGGGCATTGGCCTGATGCGCTTGGTTTTTGTTTGATGAGTAGGTGAAAGAAAGGCACCGGAGTGGGCTTCCGGATGGAAATCCACTCCGGCTGGTTACATGATGCGGAGATTACGCGGCTACCTTGCCGCCGAAGGTTTTGAAGAGATCAACGATCGCGCGGGCGATGCGGTTGAAGAACGCCATCACCTTTGCAAAGAAGCCGCCGATGCCTTCGTTGTTGGACTTGATGCCGAGATTCTCCGCGATGGATTCGCAGAGAGCGACGGACGCGTCCGCAATTGAAAGCGCGTTGCCGCCCTGCGCGGCAGCGACGATCGCGCCGATCTCATCGCCATAGCCCATGCCGATCTGATCGCCGATGAGCTTGGAAAGAGCCACCTGGTTGGCCGGGATTTTCAGGGTCTTACCCACATAGTTCATAAGAGCCGCGAAAACCATGGTCTGATCGCCGTTGATCGCCATGCGATAGCCACCCGGAAGCCCGCTCTCCACAGCATTCGCTGTGCCCATGGTGGCGAGATAGTCCACGTCAAACGCCGGGAAATCAAAGCCGATCAGGCCGCCGACCATGGAGACAATGCCGCTGAAATCTTCCGGCAAATCAACGCCCAGATCCAAACCCGAGCTTGCCAGCATATCGAGCAGCGCCTTCAATCCGGATCCAACCTCGCCATATGTATAGGCAAGATCCGGAAGGACATCGCCAAGATAGCCGAACGGATCGGCTACCAGCGCGTCGATTGCCTTGGTGAGAATATCGGCAAGATAGAAAAGAGAGCCTCCCTGATAAAGCTCCAAAGCGCTGGCAGGCATGTTGCCCACATGGAAAGCCTCCAGGAGGGAAGCGAGCGGCTCATAAAGGTTGGGCGCAAGCAGCGCAAGGACAAAGCCCAGCGTGGTGTTGAGGTTGCCGCTGCTGCCGTTGACTGCCTTTACAAACGCCTCGCGGTCGCCAGGCGTAACCCCCCAAACCATTTTGCTGGCGTCAAAATCAATCCAGGTTTTACCGTCAGATTTGACGGTGCTCATGTAAGCTTTGGCTTCCGGATAATCAGCGGAAATGTTGCTCGCAGCAGTGCCTGCGTTGATTGCCATGACATCCTGGTTCAGGAGCTTGAAGATCGCGGTTACCGTTGCATCCGTGTAGAGCTTTTCCTGCACCTTGACGGCCTTCAGAATCGGAGCGAGGAGCCCGTTGAGTGCATCCTTCGTTTGTTTTGCGCTCTTTGCGCTCATGTTTTCGTACACTGCGGAATGGTCCGTCGCAGCAGCTTTCTCATTGAACGCCGCCGCAGCCGCCGTAGCAGCTTCGTTTGTTGCCGCGCTCGCCGTCATTACGCCGCCGAGGGTTGTCATCACCATCAGGGCGGCCAAGAAAACGGAGAGCAGCTTCTTTGCCTTTTTCATAGCCTTTCACCTCTTACAAGAATTACCGTCCTATTACACAAAATAGGAGGCGTCCATCTTAAAGATTATGGACAAACTTATTTTAATCGCTTCTATACCCTTTGAAAAGGCCTTGCTAGAATTTTGAAAGAAAATCGAAACATTTTGGTTGGTTTTCAAAAAGTTGAGAGAATTTGAAATATTTCCAATTCTTATGAATATAAAGGTTCTTTATTTGATAGGCCAACATAAGGGTGGGAGATGCTTGCCGGCGCCCCCCATAGCAGAATGCCCACGATAAAACTGTTTGATTTCACACGGTGTTTATGCTACACTTTTTGAGTAAGAAATCGGGCTGCAGAAAGGCGCGGCAGAGCATTGAGCGCCTGCGCCCGCTTTCCCTATTTGGCAACATCAGCCGGAGAGGATTTGGAGGAAGCAATGGCCTATGGGTTATCTACGGCACTGAGCGGGGCGGATTGCTATCTGGGCCGTCTTGATGAACTGAAAAAGGATGGCATTTCCCACTTGGAGTTGTGCCTGCGGGAGGATTACGGCGGGCAGGCAGCGCTTTATGAGGGTGCGCTGGCCGCGATCCAAGCAGCCGGGCTCACGGTGTTTTCCGTGCATCTCCCATTTGGGATGAGCGTTAGCCCCGCCTGCACAAAGCAGGCACAGCGCCAAAAGAATGTGGAAAAACTGAAACGCTTTATCAGCCTGACAAAGGGCTGCGGGGCAGAGATCTTTGTCATCCACGCCTCCTTTGAGCCTGTGGAGGATGCGGCCCGAGAGGCGATGCTTGATTCGGCGGCCCAATCCCTGCGGGAATTGGTGGACTATATGGAGCCGCAGGGGCTGACACTCGCGCTTGAGAATTTGCCGCGCACCTGCATCGGCAATTCAGCCAGGGAAATTGCATATTTGACCGGTTGCGTGCCGGAGCTGCGGCTGTGTTTGGATACCAACCATTTTACCTCGCCGCACCCGGATGTGCGTTTTCGCCCGCTGCAAAGGCTGTTTCCCTCCCTGCGGGCCAAATGGAATTCGGAGGCGGAAGGGGGAGTTTCCTATGCGCAAAGATTTGCGGAGCAGATCGTTACAGTACATATTTCAGATTATGATGGTATCGATGAATGCCACTGGCTGCCCGGGCAGGGCATTGTGGATTTCAAGGGCATTCACACGGCGCTTGCCGGGGCGGGATTTGACGCTCCGATCGTGTTTGAGCCGAACGAGCGGTGCAGGGGAATCAGGACCACTGGCGCCCGGCTCATCGGCGGTTATGAAAAACGGCAAAGCAGAGCCTAATTAAGAACTGCGAACAAGGCCAAAATTTATCCAAATGAAAAAGCTACAAAAACCAATTGGTACGATATCAAATGATTCAAAAAGAAGGATTGGAAGCATTTGGCTAGAAAAAGTGAAAATAACTGTCCATTAAATTATCCAGTATGGTGCGACGGCGTTTCGGCGCAGAAATAGAGAATTTAATTGTAGAGACAGAGAGGAGAATCTATCATGAGCAAACTTTGCGTAATAACTGGTGCGACCGGCCATATCGGGTATGCCCTTTTAAAGGAACTGCTTGACAGCGGCGAGCAGGTGCGCATCTTGATCCGTAAGGATATCCCACTGTTTGACGGGCTGGACTGTGAGAAGGCCTTTGGGGATGTGACGGATCCTAAGTCGCTCGAAAAGGCGTTTGAAGGGGCGGATATCGTCTATCACCTTGCGGGCGTAATCGACATTAACGCAGGGGATGAAAACCTGATTTGGAATGTAAACGTCCAGGGGACGAAGAATGTGGTGGAGGCCTGCAAAAAGTGCGGGGTGAAGCGGCTCGTCTACGCTTCCTCGGTGGATGCGATCCCGCCGCTGCCTGGTAAGCAACTGATGCGGGAACTAAGCCATTTCGAGCCGGATATCCTGGATGGAACATACGCGAAAACCAAGGCGACAGCCACTCAGTACGTGCTTGACAGCCAGAGCGACACGCTGGACGTGGTGGTCACGCATCCCGGTGCGTGCTGCGGGCCGTACGATTTCAAGGTGTCGAGCGTTGGTGAAATGGTGCGCATGTATATGCGCGGCAAGTTCCCGGTTTCGCTCGCATTCGGCATGTATAATTTCGTTGATGTGCGCGATGTGGCAAAGGGGATGCACAGCGCGGCAGAGAAGGGCCGGCCCGGCGAGTGCTATATCCTCACGAGCGAGGCAGTCACGGTCGATCAGCTTCTGCATATCTTAGCGGAAAAAACGGGAATTCCCGCCTCCAAGTTTAAGCTGCCACTGTGGCTCGCACAGGCGGCCGCACCGCTGATGGAGGTTTACTATAAGGCGGCGCATAAAACGCCGCTGTTTACGCGTTATTCGCTGCGCAAGCTCAACTCCAACTGCAATTTTAGCATTGAAAAGGCGGAGCGGGAGCTCGACTATCATCCGATGAGTGCGCGCGAGTCGTTCCATGATATGGTGGACTGGATTGCTGAGCATGAAAATATTCCCTTGAAGAAATGATGAGTATAGTGGATTTGATGATACAGGAGGCACTTCCATGGCTGTGACAGGCTTTGTTTTTGGAATGGTTCTACTCTGCGCGCTGGGCGTGGGCATGGCGGCTGCTGGGATCATCTGGCTGGTGGTGCAGCGCAAGTCCCGTCAAGCGAAAGAGCGAAAGGGGCGGCTTGTATTGCCCATTCTGCTGCTGATCATGGGGTTGCTTTGCGCGGGGCTGCCGGGCGGATATTTTGTAGCCATCTCCCATGCGAAAGGCGAGCGAGAGCAATCGCGCGGCGCGTTGGTGACGGCGATTGAAAAAGACCCGTTTGATGTGGATACAGTGCGGAATTTGCTTGACGGCGGCATGGATCCCGACGGGGGAACGGAGAGTGGCTACACGCCGCTGATGGCCGCCTCTTTTCGCCAAGGGACAGATGTGATGGCGTTGCTCGTCAAAGCAGGAGCGGATGTGAACGCGCAGGATCGTGCCGGTCACAGTGCGCTGATGTTCGCATGCAGCCCGCCAGCGGGGCACCTGCCGGATCCGGAAGGCATTCTTCTCCTGCTCAAGAGCGGCGCAGATAGAGCGTTGAAGGATAACAACGGCGAAACGGCTTACAGCTATTTGATGATGCGGGCGGAGGATGACCGCGAAACGCTGAAAAAATTGCCCGAACGGCTGGCGGCTTATGAAAAGGCAGTTGCGGCAGTAAAGCCGGAATGATGGAGGCCAATAGAAACCATGCAGAATGAAATATAAAATTAGCCGGTAGCCGTCCGCTCTCGTAAGCGCTCGGATCTCTTTGATCTACAAGATTGCGGCAAGTTTTGTTTTGTTACTCCGCTGCGCTTCGTAATAAAAAATCAGCGCTTGAAAGCCCCGAAGCTTTCAAGCGCTGATTTTTGTTTTCATCTGCACAGCGGTTTTGAAGAAAAGGCGTTCCAAGGAGAGCTCCCGGGTAAAATCCCGAAGGAAATCCGGGATTTTCACGATTGCAGCCATTCTCCATGTCGGTTAAAATTCATTTTTCAGCGGCACACCGTTGGCATCCTGATGAATTGATCCGGTCAAAAGCTGAATTGCCTCTACCAGCGCCCAGATGCCGGCTGCAATTGCACCGGCACCACACAGCCAACCGCCGAGCAGCGTCAGCAAAAGCTGAGCAATGCCCTTGTTGGTATAGCCGAGATAAAAATTATGGATGCCCAGCGTGCCGAGTAGGAAAGCTAGAATCACGGCGGCCAGTTTTGATTTTTGTGGGCCATATGGGGCGGCACCCGGCTGCGCAGCAGCATTTTGCGGTGCGCCACAGTTTGCGCAGAAGGGCGCTCCATCGGAGCACTGCCCGCAATTGAAGCAATATTGATTGCCTGCACCTACCGGCGCGCCGCATTGGGTGCAGACATTTGCGCCCTCTTGGAGCATGGCGCCGCAGTTTCTGCAAAACATTGGTTCAGATCATCCTTTCCGTAAAAGCCGGATTGTAAATTGATGGTTCTGTGCGGAAAATCCGCCTGCCGGAAGCAATGCAGTTTCCAGCATTAAATTTTATTGTGCTCAGTGTATCATATTCAGGGCGTTCACACAAGAGCACGGCGAGAATAAAGGTGAGGAAAATATAGGCGGAGATTTGCCAGCGCCGCCTGTACGGCTCATGCCGTGCAAACGAAGCAGACCCAACCGCCATCCTCATGGCGCTCCTGAATGGTAAAGCCGTATTGCGCGAAGGCAGCAAGAATGTCCTCCTCGCGGGTGTCGATGATGCCGGAGGTGATAAAAACGGCGCCCGGCTTCATGAATTGCCGGACATCCTTACAGAAGCGGATAATCACATCCGCAACGATGTTAGCCACGACGATATCAAACCGGCCCTTTACCTGCTCCGTTAAATCTCCCTGTAAAACCGTAAAGCGGGGGGCGGAAAAGCCATTTTCCCGCCCGTTTTCCACTGCGGTTTTGACAGCGAGCGCATCAATATCCACACCAGTCGCGCTTTTGGCGCCTAGCAGAAGGGCGCACAGGGAGAGAATGCCGCTGCCGCAGCCGATATCGAGCAACTCGGTTTCCGGCGTTACATAGGATTCAAGCGTTTCAAGGCACAGGCGCGTGGTGTTATGTCCGCCTGTGCCGAAGGCAAGCCCCGGCTCCAAGTGAAGGACTTTGCGGCCTTCCGCGTTGTATTCCTGCTCCCACAGCGGGCGGATCAGCAGCTTTTTACCGATAGGCAGAGGCTTAAAATATTGCTTCCAATTATTTTCCCAATCCTGTGCCCGGCAAACCTCCGTTGCGATCTGGTGGCGGATGCCTGCGGCATGATACCGCTCGCTTAAAAAAGCGAGCGCTTCCGCCGGGTTTTCTTCTGGGGGCAGATAAACGTGAATCAGGCCTTTTGAGCGGTCTTTTTTGAGCAGGGCCTCATCAATTAGGTCAATATGAGCAATTTCCCAAGCTTCCCTTTCTAAATTCCGATAATCCTCCATATAAATACCATATGGGACGACCATCTGTGCAATATCGCCTGCACGGTCGATATCATCCGCATCCGTTTCAATGACAATTTCCGTCCAATCCATTTTCATAACGATCCTTTCCAGCGGTGGGCTTCCAGGTTTGAAAAAACTAGCGCCGCCATGTTTTACATGATTATAGCATAAGAACAAAACATTCCCTCTGCGCAAGAAGGCGTTGCCGCCGTGCAGTAGGCATTTTCTAATGCTTCAAACAAAATGTTTGAAGCTATCATACCATACACGCAAGGCCAACCTTTGTGAAAAATGGCGTTGCCGCTTTGCGGCAGGAGGCGTTTCGCGCCGACAGGCATTTTTCCAATGCTTCAAACTCTGTTTGAAGCTATTATACCATAGTTTTGCAGAACGCGAGCTAAAAAGGGGAAGAAGTATAGCCATTTAAGCGTGCTTTCATCAAAAAAGTATAATTTTCTTATTTAGATGTTATTTTTGGTCGAATTAGCCAATAATTTGATGATGATTTGTATTAAGTGTGGAATTTTTAAGATGCTTTCGATTTGTGGCAGATTTTAGTCAATTTTTATGATAAAATGAAAACTATTGTGTGTGAAGTGGGAGAGCGGCTGCTCACCATTCTCCTGCCAATTTATTTTTAGAGAAGGAAGATGAAACGAATGAAAAGCTGGAAGCTCGTTTGCCTAATGCTCGTGTTCGTTCTCATGCTTGCTGTGTTTGCCGGTTGTTCCGGGGGAGACAGCGCAGAGCAGGAGAGCAATACGGGAGAAACCGCTCCGCCTACCTCGCAGGTATGGACACGGGATCGCTTTACGGTCGCTGCTCAGCCGAAGGATCTGCGCTATGAAAACGGCAATCTCCTTGTAGATGCAACCGTGGCGAGTGGAATTGATACCGTCGATGAAGACGGCAACCCAAACGATGGCGTCAAGTATTTTGAGAATATCCGTTTTGACGTGTACGTCACCATGAAGAAGGATGTGACGGATGAAGAGGAAAAGGGTGAGGAGATGAAAGTGGCATCTGCTACCTTCTCGGAGAACCCATTTATCCTCAAGAAGAATTCCTCTGTCCGGCAAACGTTCACCTTTACGCCGGATAGCCAGCTGGTCAAAAATCTTGACCTTTCCAAGGTCAGCAGTGTAAGAATCGGGCTGAGTCAGGAAATAAATTGAGCGCGGTGTAGTTTATCATATAGTGAAAGAAAGGATTTTTGAAAATATGCCGAAGAAAAATCTCCGGGACCATACTACCCGGGAAATCATCGCATTTTCTCTGCTGCCGTTTGGCCTATTGACAATCCAGACGCTGATTAACACGGCGCTGAATATGTACCTGACCGACGTGCTTGGCTTAACGCTCGCCATGACCGGCGTGGTGCTTTCCGCCACAAAGGTATGGGATGCGGTCAACGATCCAATGATGGGCCTGATTGTCGATCGGACTCGTACCAAGCGCGGCAAATGCCGCCCCTATATTCTCTGGACAGTGATCCCGGTCGTGCTGACGACCTCAATGCTGTTCTTCCCTGTAAACTTTGGGCAAAAAGGCAATTTTGCCTATGCGATCATCGCCTACCTGCTGTATTACACGGCTTATACGGCTTTGGATATCCCCTACCAGGGCCTGACGCCGCTGGTGTTCCCGGAGAGCAAAAAGCGTGTTAAGGCGATCTCCGTGAGCAATATCGTCGGCTCGATCGGCACGATCTTGCCGTCCGTTCTCTTCTTTACCATCGCGGGCCTGTGGGGCAACCAAACCGTTGAGCAGGAAAAAACAGGCTATTTTATGGCGGCGCTGATCTTCTCCGTAATGGCGGGTATTTTTATTGCCTCCTCCTATTTTGGCATTAAGGAAAAGGTCTATGTTAAGCCGGAAAAAACCAATTATATTAAAGGGCTCAAGATCGTGTTCAGCGATAAGAAGATGGTGATCCTGGTTGTGGTAGCCTTTTTTTCCGCAATTGCGAATCTTGGCGCTATTTTCCTGCCTTACTTCGCAAAATGGAATTGCATCGGCGTGTTGCCGATGGATCAAATCACCGGCTTTTTAAACAACTTGATCTACAAGCTGATCCATGTGGAGGTGAACATCAACCTTACAAACGAAGGGTTGCTTACTCCGCTGCTTCAGATCGGCAGCGGCATTTCCTACATGCTGTCGATGGCGATCATTCCGCCGCTGCTCAAGAAGATGAGCAAAAAAACACTGTGGATCTGGATGTCTCTGCTCGGCGCGGTGGCCGATATCCTGACCTTTATCATCGGCATGTATGTCATCCCGTATAATACGCCTGCGGGCCTCGTCACCTATATTGTGCTGCGCTTCTTCACCAATTTCCCGGTTGGGATGACGGTGGTGCTTTTGATCGCCATGTTCTCCGACCTGGTCGACAACCTGGAGATGAAGAGCGGCGAGCGGCTGGAGGGCACGGTTTTCTCCTTCCGCAGCCTGATCAACAAGATTTCCATCGCGTTGTTTAATGTGATCGTGCTGGCGATCGTCAACGGCTTTGGCTATATGGTAGGCGATAAGATTACCTCCGGCGGTGGGCTGATGCTCGGCATGACCTCCATGAGCCAAAACTACACTGTGCCGCTGACCGGTACGCATTATGAGACGGTGCTTACAGCAATCTTCTTTATGCTCACGGGCCTTGGGGCAATCGGCCTGATTTTGCAGGCGTTGCCGATGTTCTTCTACAAGTTTGATGAGAAAAAATTTGAAAAGGAAATAGCCTCCTTCCGCGAGGAGAAGGAAAAGAAGCTTCAAGCGGAGATTGAAGCTGCTGAAGCGTTGGAAGGCGTGGAGTTTGAAGGCTGATCTCCCCTCTCCCTTCAGAAATTGATTAAACTGCCAAATGAGCTGTTGCAGAATGCCGAGCATTTTGCAACAGCTCATTTTTTAGGGATGTGGCGCAGCAACGAAAGAGCTCCATATCGTTGTTAAGGCATTTATGTATGAAGTGGGTCGGTTGAGGCCATGGCCGCCTCGCGCTCATGGCGTTCAATGAGCTCCCGCTCTACCTGTTCCTTTTGCCGTTTGGAATAACGGATGCAGAGGAAGGGGATGAGATATAACAGGGAGCCGAGTGCCGGCAACAGCATAAACAGCGGCCACTGGGCAGTGAAATACTGCGGCGAAACGGCTTTCAGCTGGGCCACGGAGAGCTTGCCGTCGAAATGCAGGTAACTGAGCACCTTGCCGCAGAAATAGAGCTTGATGGAATCCAGCAGCTTGTTCGTCAGATTCTGCATGGAGAAGCTGATGCCTTCTGTCCGCTTGCCGGTCTTCCACTCCGCGTAGTCGACCGAATCGCACAGAATGCTGCGTTGCGCGATGCCGACCATGTTGTTTGGAATCGCGCCGATGCTCATGAGCACCATCACAGCGGAGATCTGGCCGAGCGTTTGGTAGCCAATGAAAAAGGCGATGCAGCGGGTGACGATATTGGTCACCTTTGCAATGATGATCACATTGCGCATGCCGCCCAGCTTCTTGGCGAAGGTGGTGGCGAAAAACATGCTCAGGGAGCCGAATATGTTGATGAGAATGCCGTAAATAAACTGGGCCGTCTGCCCGTTGATTTCGATGGAGCCAATCTGGTAGGAGGTGCAGTATTCAAAGAAATAAATCCAGGGGATCGCGCCGTCAAAAAAGCTGACCACCTGCGCGAGCAATAGGAGGATCAAGATTTTATTGTGCCGCAGGTCGGCGAGATCGCGCAGAAAAGGCTGCTTTTCTTCTTTTGTATAGGCAACACGTTCCTTCGTTTTAGCGGCCAGGGCCGATAACAGCTCGCCCCCAAAGCCGAACACGATGCCATAGCAGAGGAACTGCTGGCTCAGGCTGATATTCAGCTTTTCCCCAATGCCCAGCAGCATGGGGATCACGCCCACAATCCCCATGCCCGCGCCCGCGCCGATGTTCAGCCATTGCGAGACCCGGCCGCGCTCCGCGGAGTGCGGGGAGATCAGGGACATGGTGCCCCACAGGGCCGTATCCTGAAAGGAATAGGTCAGATCCCAGAATAAATAAATCAGCAGGAATGCAATGATGGAGCCGGTTTCTCCAAAACCGAAATTGACAAACAAAAGCGCCGTCAGCAGGCCGATCACAACGGGCAGCTTGCCGAGGAACGGGTGCAGCTTCTGGCCGGGCTTGTATTTGCGCCGGTCGATAATCACTCCGACGAGCGGATCATTGAGTGCGTCCCATATTCTGGATACACTTGTGACTTTACCAACGTGATCCGGGTTCATGTGCAGCACATTGGTGCAAAAATAAAAAATCCATTGGCCTACAATGCCATAAGCCGCGTTTTGCCCGGCAAGTGCCGCCGAATAGGATAACAGCTCCCGATTCGGGACATTCCCCTCCTCCGCATCCTTGCTGAAGAAAAACTTCAACGGGTTCAGGCTGCGTTTTGGCCTGTCTTCCATTTCATAATCTTTCAATGATACCGCTCCCCTCATCATATTGTGTTGATAACTTGTAGTATATATTACCATAAAACTAATTAGATTTCAATTTAATTTTAGATAATACGATTGAGATCCATCAAGCCGCAAGCGAGCAGCATTTGCAGCTTTGTTAAGACTGATCTATGGCGGAAATCTATGAAAATTTGACCGATAAGCCAAGGGCGCCATGAAAAGCATAAGTCGCCCCGAATCCCTGGATAATACAATAAATTGAAATAAAAAATGGGCCGGGGTTTTTATCCGGCCCATCTGTTTTATTGCATTGATTCGGGAACCAAATTCGGCGTTAAAAGATGGGGCAGCGCTGGATGAGCTCTCCCAATATTTTTTTCACGAGCTGATAGCCATAAAGCAGCGCGTTGTCGATCGTGCGCACTGCGATCAGGTCTACCAGCAGGCAGCCGCCGTCATCCGGCATGATATCGCCGTATTTGACGAGATAGGTGTTGTAATTCCATGCGTCGTTCTCATCGATGACAAACATGCGCATGCTGCGGTTGAGCCCGTCTCCATAGAGGTTGAAGCCGCAGCCGGCGTTGTAGCCGAGCGTAATACCATCATCCGTTTTGCCGACCATGTTGTTGGTATGGTCATGGCCGAAGAACGCGCCCGCGATATCGCCCTGCTTGAGCCAGCTTGCATACTGCCCGTGGTCTTTATAGCAGCAGCAGGGGCCTTCTTTCACGTTGCCCTCCGCCTTCGTCTCATCAACGACATACCATTTTAGAGATCTGGTGCCATAGCCGCGCACCGAACCAATCACGCCGAAGGGAACCTCTTTGAGCAGGTGATAGATCTGCGGCACGGGGATGTGCTGGAATAGCAGCGAAGGAACAGGCTCCCCGCCATTTTCCGCCTTTAAGGCGTTGCCGGTCTGCTCATACCATTCTATCTGATTCTGATGCACGCCGTCATAGTTGCCGTTTTCATCATAGTCATTGGAATCCATCATATAGACGTTAAAGGCCACACGGCTGCCGTCGCTTGACAGGATCGGCAGGTTGTAGGTGCCCACGCCGTCGAGCGCCTCGCCCTCGTCGATTGCCAAGCAGTTATCATAGGCCATAAACATGGCCATCTGGTCTTCCTTTGTGGTTACCTTGGATTCCCCATCATGATTGCCGAAGACAACAGCAAACGGAATGCTCCGCGCCACCAGCGGCTGAATGATCTTATCGATTGCAGTGCGAACTTTCTCGACCGTGGATCCAACCCATTTGCCTGCGATGTTGTCTCCTGTGAATACGACGAGATCCGGCCTCTCCTGATCGAGAGAAGCGTTGATGAAATTGAGCATCCTCTGATCCGCCTTATCAGTATCCTGCGTGTCGGAGATCATCATAATTTTGAATTTGCCGTCCTGATGGAATTGCAATGCGGCGCCCTTTTTCGTGGCGCTCACCGAGGCTGCGGAGGCCATAGGCGTCATGATGGCGGCCAGCAGGCTCAGCGCCATCATGATCGCAACAATTTTCTTCTTCAATGCAGTTGTCCCCCTTCTCTTTTCAAAAACAGATAAGCATCTGTTTGGCAATTATAATATGAAAACCATACATCAGATAAAACTTATTGTCAATATTTTATAAAAATATTTTTACATAAATTTAATCATTCCCTTGCGCATCCTGCGGAGGTCAGGCGATCTGTCTTTCCCTATGGAAATCAATCTTGGTTTCAAAACTAGGCCTATCCGCAGGGAGGGACTGTGTTCGCTCTTGCGGAACGCAGTTTACAAAACGCTAAAATGGATTTTCCTCGTTTTCTCTTTCCGGGGTTGCCCTTTTTTCTTGAAATTGATATGATAATCACTCAGAAAAAATTTCTATTTGATTCAGGAAGGGTAATCTTTTTATGGAACCAAAGCTTACATTACGCATTGCGAATTCTGATCTGCTGCCGGTACAAGGCCGCTATGCAGAACTATTAAACGCGCCTGATATGGACGGCGTGTTGACCGCCTGGCGCGGCGATACCGCAATCGCCCTGCTTGTGCTGCTCAGCGGCAATGAGCGCGTGGAGGGCGCTGCCGCCTGCGCGCAGCCCTTTGAGAATGGGGAAAATCAGATACCGCTTGAGGCTGTTTCCTGCACCTTCCTCGCGGAGACGAAGGCGTTTGTCGGCAATGGGAAAAAGGATAACGGCTCGAGGGAAAGCTTTCCGGATGTTCTATATGGCTCGGGGCCTGTCAGCATGGAGCCGGGCAGCGTGCAGGGGATTTTCGTATCCATAACGATCCCTGTAGATACCGCGCCAGGCGTATATCGGGGCACAGTCAGCGTGACGGCACAGGGGCTGGAAACGCCGCTGGAAAAACAGCTAACGCTTGAGGTGCTCGATATGGTGCAGCCTGCTCCAGAGGAATACCGATTTGATATTGAACTCTGGCAATATCCTTACCGCGTGGCGCAGTATTATGGGCTTGAGCCGTTTTCCCAGGCGCATCTGGAGGCGCTGCGCCCTCATTTGCAGAGGTATCGGGCGCTGGGAGGGCACGCCATCACGGCAAGCATTGTGGAGGAGCCATGGAATGGGCAGACCTATGGCGCCTATCCCTCTATGGTCAAATGGACGCGCCGGGCGGATAAAAGCTTTGCCTTTGACTTTACGGATTTTGATAGATGGGTGACCTTTTGCCAAGAGCTTGGCCTCGGGGATAAGATCGTCTGCTATAGCCTGATTCCCTGGGGCAACAAGGTGACCTATTATGATGAAAAAAAGCAAACAGTCCGATCTGCCGCACCGCGCCCCGGCACGAGGGGCTATAAAAAGCTATGGACGCCATTTTTGCAGGCGCTCTGTGCACATGCCAAAGAGAAAGGGTGGTATGACCGGATCTATATCGGCATTGATGAGCGCAAGCGCATGGAAAAAGCCTATGACCTGATTGACGCCGTTACAGGCGCATATGGCGAGCCGCTGAAAAAAGCGGCGGCAATGGATCATTTCAGCGCAAAATATTTCCCGCTGATCGACCGCATGGCGAGCGTCAGCGTCGGTTCTGATCCGTTGAAAAAGGCGCTTGCGGATTACCGCACACTTGCACAGCGCCGCAGGGGGAAAAGCGGGTTGCAGACCACGGTTTATACCTGCGTCGGCCATTTCCCGAACAGCTTTACCTACAGTATGCCGGGGGAGAGCTACTGGAGCGTGTTTTTCTCCGCCGCGCAGGGGGCAAACGGTTTTCTTCGCTGGGCGTATGATGCGTGGGTGAAAGACCCGCTGCGCGACACAACGCACATCAGCTTTGAATCCGGGGATTGTTTCCTCGTCTATCCGGACGAGCCGGACGCTAAGCATCCGGAGACGAAATCGAGCTACCGGCTCGAAAAGCTCGCGCAGGGGATGCGCGATTTGAATAAGCTGCTGTTTCTCGCGGAACAGTCGCCTATGCTTCGGGAGAAGGCGGACCGCCTGCTTGAGCAGGTGAAAGTGGACTATACGCAAAAGGGCGAGGCTGTGGCGGATGAAAAAACGCGTGCGGCCCTGCCGGCGGATATGGAGGCACTGCGCCAAAGCCTGTGGGCGCTGACGAGGGAATATCTGGGTGGGAGAAACGGCTGACCGGCCCAGTTGGCAACAAAATGTTAGCGGATGGGATCAGGGCCCGCCGCATCGAAGAACGCGAGAGCAAAAGAGATTTTTAGAAAGATCGGCTGCAAGAGGCTCTGTGTCTTGCGGCCGATTTTTTCTTCCCAAATTTTCTTTTTTTCTTGTGATAGAATTGTAAAACTTGTTGACATTACGGCCGCTTTGCGGTAGAATAAATACAACAATTGAAGGAAGAAAATACGAGTGTATTTCTAGGAGATATGAGAATAGAAACTACTCCCGTTTAGCGGGGTGTGTTTTCTGTTCTTTTTTTCTGTGCTTGGGGGAGCACAGCATGCAAAATAATATACTGGAAACAGAGGGAGGCCATCAGTTTGGGTAAGTATGTAATGGCGCTGGATCAGGGCACCACAAGCTCGCGGGCGATCGTATTCGACAAGGGCGGGCACATCCTTGCGAAGGCGCAGCGGGAATTTGAGCAGCTCTACCCCAATGCCGGGTGGGTGGAGCACGATCCAATGGAGATTCTCTACAGCCAGCTTCAATCGGTGGCGACGGTGCTCGCCTCCGGGGAGGTGGATGCCAGGGAGATCGCTGCAATTGGCATCACCAACCAGCGCGAGACGACGATCCTCTGGGATAAAACCACCGGAAAGCCAGCTTATAACGCGATCGTTTGGCAGTGCCGCCGCACTTCGGATTATTGCACACAGCTCAAAAATGAGGGCTTGGAGCCTTACGTGAGGGAGAAAACGGGCCTGATTATCGACGCCTACTTCTCGGCAACAAAAATTAAGTGGATTTTTGATAACGTTCCAGGAGTGCGGGAGTTGGCTGATGAAGGGAAGCTCCTGTTTGGCACGGTGGAAACTTGGCTGATCTGGAACCTGACGGGCGGAAAGGTGCATGTGACGGATTATTCCAACGCCTCGCGTACGATGCTGTTTGATGTTGACAATCTTTGCTGGGATGAGGTGCTTTGCAAGAAGTTCGATATTCCGATGTCAATCCTGCCCCGGCCAGTTCCCTCCAGCCAGGTGTATGGAACCGTGGCACCGGGCATCCTCGGCCTTGAGCAGATTGAGGGCGTGCCCATCAGCGGCGCGATCGGTGACCAGCCGGCCGCCCTGTTCGGCCAGGCTTGTTTTAAGCCCGGTCAAGCGAAAAATACATATGGTACGGGCTGCTTCCTTTTAATGAATACGGGCGACCGCAGAATTCGCTCCCAGTATAACCTGCTTTCCGGCGTGGCCTGGGGGTTGGATGGTAAGGTGGAATATTCGCTGGAAGGCAGTGCGTTCAACGCAGGCTCCGTGATTAAATGGCTGCGCGACGAGCTGCACATGATCGATACGGCGCGCCGTTGCGATGAGCTGGCGGAAAGCGTGCCGGATGCAAACGGCATGTATCTCGTGCCCGCCTTTACGGGCCTTGGCGCACCGTATTGGGATATGTATGCCCGCGGCTGCATCGTGGGCCTCACGCGCGGCGTCAACCGGGCGCATTTTGCCCGTGCCGTGCTGGAGAGCATCACCTACCAGATGACGGATTTGCTCGAGGCAATGATCAGCGATTCCGGCATTGAAATGAAGGATCTTCGCGTGGATGGCGGCGCCAGCGTGAGCAATATTATGATGCAGATTCAGGCTGATATGATCCAGGCTTCCGTTAACCGCCCGAAAACCATTGAAACCACTGCTTTGGGCGCCGCGTATCTGGCTGGGCTGGCTGTTGGCGTTTGGAAAGACCGTGACGATATTGAGCAGAACCGCGAGGTAGACCGCATATTTACCCCTGAGATGGATAAACCTACCCGTGACAAGTATTATGAGGGGTGGAAGCGTGCGGTTGGCCGCTCCCGTGATTGGGCGGAGCATTAAGCGGGGGCGAAGCGGGGAGATAGCGTTCCCTTTCACCATATATTTTCCATTCTGAATTATTATGAAAATGGAGTGATTCATCATGGCAAAAACCATCGTTGACTGGAAAACCATCAGCTCGTTTGTAACGGACGCATTCGTAGGCGTTGGCGTTCCGCGCGAGGATGCGGAGATTTGCACGGACGTACTGCTGGAGTCCGACCGCAGGGGCATTGAATCCCACGGAGTCAACCGTTTTAAGCCCATTTATATTGACCGCATTAATATCGGCATTCAAAACCCCGTTACCAATTTTGAAATCGTGAAGGAAACGCCTACCACAGCGGTCATTGACGGCCACGACGGCATGGGCCAGGTCATCGGCTATAAATCGATGAAAATGGCAATTGATAAGGCGAAAAAGTATGGTCTGGGCATGGTTGCCGTGCGCAATTCTTGCCACTATGGCATCGCTGGCTACTATGCGACGATGGCGACTAAGGAGAATATGATTGGCATCACGGGCACCAATGCCCGGCCCTCCATCGCCCCCACCTTCGGCGTGGAAAACATGCTTGGCACCAACCCTCTTACCGTTGGCATGCCTACGGATGAGGATTTTCCGTTTGTGCTCGACTGCGCTACCTCCATCACCCAGCGCGGCAAGCTGGAGTATTATTCCCGCATTGGGAAGTCTACGCCAGCGGGCATGGTCATCGGCCGCGACGGCACAGCAAAAACAGATACGGATGCGATCCTCAAGGAGCTCAACACCGGCGAAGCGGCGCTGGCTCCCCTCGGCGGCATCGGTGAAGAGATGGCCGGTTACAAGGGCTACGGCTATGCCACAGTGGTTGAGCTTTTGAGCGCTGCCTTACAGCAGGGCAACTATCTGAAAATGCTCACCGGTATCGGCGAGGGCGGTAAAAAAGTGCCTTATCATCTGGGGCATTTCTTTCTTGCAATTGACACGGAGGCCTTTGTGGGAGCGGAATCCTTCAAAAAAACAGCGGGCGATATTTTGCGTGCGCTGCGTGCTTCTACCAGGGCGCCAGGCGAAGACCATATCTTCACCGCCGGCGAGAAGGAGTGGAACGTTTGGTGCGAACGCAAAGACAGCGGCGTGCCGATTAACGACGCGGTGCAGAAGGAGCTTTGCACAGTGCGCGACCAACTGGGCCTGACGCAGTATACCTTCCCCTGGGAAAAATAACAGAGCATTAGACATCATCTTAACCCCCTTAAGGGCGGGATATCCTTACCCGTATCCCGCCCTCCCCCCAAGTTGGTGGAAAAGGCGGTTTGTTTTACATCATCAATAATGGAGGAATTGTCACACATGGATTACGCGAAGGAATCACTGAGGCTTCACTATGAATGGAAGGGCAAGCTGGAAGTTACGCCCCGCGCGAGCGTGAAAACGAAGGAGGAGCTCTCCCTCGCTTACACGCCGGGTGTTGCGCAGCCCTGCCTGGAGATCCAGAAGGATATAAATAAATCCTATGATCTCACACGCCGCTGGAATACGGTAGCCGTCGTCACAGACGGCACGGCGGTGTTGGGCCTGGGCGATATCGGCCCGGAGGCCGGCATGCCGGTGATGGAGGGCAAATGCGTCCTCTTTAAAGCGTTCGGCGATGTGGACGCCATTCCGCTGTGCGTTAGGAGCAAGGATGTTGATGAGATCGTCAACACCGTTGCCCTTCTCGCGGGCAGCTTTGGCGGCGTCAATTTGGAAGATATTGCCGCCCCGCGCTGCTTTGAAATTGAGCGTAAGCTCAAGGAGCGCTGCGACATCCCGATTTTCCATGACGATCAGCACGGCACGGCGGTCATCTGCTCCGCCGCGATCATCAACGCGCTGAAGATCGTGGGCAAAAAGCTGGAAGACTGTAAGGTGGTTTTCAGCGGTTCAGGTGCGGCAGGCGTTGCAATTGCGAAGCTCTTAATCAGCCAGGGCTTGAAAAAGGTGGTCATGTGTGATCGAAAGGGCATTATTAGCGCGGACGATCCGAACCTTACCCCTGCAAAGCAGGAGATCGCTGCGTTTACCAATGCGGCGCATGAACATGGCACGTTGGCGGACGCGCTCAAGGGCGCGGATATCTTCATCGGCGTTTCTGCTCCCGGCATTGTATCGCAGGATATGGTTCGCTCTATGGCGAAAGATCCGATCGTCTTACCAATGTCTAACCCGGTGCCGGAGATTATGCCCGATCTCGCTTTGGAGGCCGGTGCGAAAGTTGTAGGCACAGGTCGCAGCGATTTCCCGAACCAGATCAACAACGTGCTTGCTTTCCCGGGCATTTTCCGCGGTGCGCTGGATGTGCGTGCGAGCGATATCAATGAGGAAATGAAAATCGCTGCTGCGCATGCGCTCGCCGACCTAGTCTCCCCTGAGGAGCTTTGCCCCGAATATATCCTGCCCAAGGCGTTCGATGAGCGCGTGGGCCCTGCGGTTGCTAAGGCGGTTGCCGAGGCGGCGCGTAAAAGCGGCGTAGCGCGCATTTAACCAGACATCTTCTTATTTTATGTTTCACCACGGTAGGGGCGCGCTCTCCGAATTGTTTCGGGGGGCGCGCTTATTTAATAGAGGCGGGCTCAGCGGTAAAACGGCGCTGGCCTGCAAGCCTGGATGCGCAAAAAAGAGATTGCCAGGCGGATAGAGTGATATGCTCTAAGCGACTTTTTAATCAAGGCTTTGCTTATGATTAATGTGTTGCTTAGAGCATTTTTCATATAGAAGGGCTAAAACGTGAGAAGCAAAAAAGTAAACAAGTTTGTCGAGAAAGTTCTTGGTGCAGGAGCATAGCAGCGAGGGCAGACTGTACCAAGCGCATTTGCGGCGTAAGGCAAGCAATTGACAGCGGAAATATTATGCATGAATAATCAGAATCGAAGCCAAGAAAGCGGCTTCCTGCGCCGGGGATCTGGCGAAGGGCGTGTTTGATATTGCAGGCAACATGCCGCAGCAGAAGCCGCAGAAAGCCGCCAACCGCCCCGCGCCGCCGCAGTTTGAATGATGAGCCAAAGCCGGCAGTAGCAATTTTTATCTTCAATTTTTTGAAAAAAGGGCACTGGGCGGAAAGCTCAAAGCAAATTACTTCGGTATAATAAATGCACAATCCAAACAAGGAGGCAAACCATATGCACGCGTGGGAAGCGGTTCAAAAATCTGTAGATTATATTGAGGAACATTTACAGGAAAATATACGAGCCGAGGCTTTAGCCGAAATAATAGGACTGTCACCATTTTATTTTCAAAGACTGTTTAAGCGATTGGTAAATAAACCGCTGCAAGAGTATGTCAAACTGAGGCGTTTGGCAAAGGCTGTTGAAGCGTTAAACACGGAAAATCAAAGGATTTTAGATGTGGCGTTAGATTATGGCTTTGCCAGCCATGCGAATTTTACCAGAGCGTTTAAGGGCGCCTTTGGAATTACACCGGAAGCATACAAAAAGAATCGTCCTTTTCTCAACACTTTTGTAAAACCAGAAGTTTCTATGGCCTATGTTATGGTGGATGAGAATGTTCCCCTCATTGTTGGAAACATCGTTTTAGAAATACGTAGAGAACGCATTCACGCACCGGAACTCTATCTCGGCCTGTCGACGGACGTTTCCATAATAGAGCAAACACCCGTTGGAGAGAGCACCGGCGTAGACATACCGGGGCAGTTGTGGAAACGTTACCACCAAGAAAAAGCGGCGATTGAAAAATATGTCCAGCCCAACGTTGAATTAGGCATGTCCTATTCTGCCAATATGGAAAAAGGAACATTTTCTTATTTTGCGGGTGGACTTGCCAAAACGGTTCCGGAGAATTTAAGCGGCGGCTTTGTGCAACATGAGTTGCCCGCAGGGGAATACATTGTTTGTTCCGTAGAGGCGGAAAGTTTTGAAGAACTTGTAACTGTGGCTCTAGATCAAGCGGGAAAATATCTTTTTGGCACATGGCTTCCGAGACATGAACTAATAACCCAACCGTTTTCAGCAGAAAAATACGATATAGCTTCACAAGATATTAAACACGTGGAGATTTGGGTGGCTCCCCTTACCATATCAAAGTAAAAAATGCTACCCTGTCAGATGACGGCCAGCACCCGGTCCTGCTGGACATAGAGCGTCGTTCAGATATGCGCCGGAACAGATTTATAACGTCATAGACAGTCGGTTTTTAATCATCATCGCCAACCTACTGCTGCCGATTTACAAGCCCCCCAAGGCTTTAGCACACGCTTAAATGTATGGCGGCGTTTTGGAACGCTGCGTCCCTGCCTGCTTTAACGGCCTTAACTACAGCAAGGGCGCCGCCATCGTGCCTGTCACGCGGGAGGATGCGCCCTTGCTTGCCAAGGAACTCGACAAATCTACCTACAAGGTGAGCGTACATTTCAGCACCACCATCACCGAAACCATTTGCGAGAAAATCAAGCGTATACGGCGCAATGAGGTTCAGCAGATGGGAGCCGTAGACGAGCCGGAGAATGGGAAGTAGCGCTCCGGCTCGCCTTGTCGATTCCAAAAATATTTCGTGAACTCGATGAAAATCCCTTAGCACGGCCTTTTCATCCATTTTGTTTGTGGCTTGCTCATAGGTAAATTTATTTTTCTTGCTGCAAAGGCTTCCTTTGAGTAATCTGTTCCTTTGCCCGGATCAACCGGTAGAGCATATGATTGATGGGCGTATCCACCCCATATTGGCGGCCGAGCTCAAGCACGGTGCCCGCAAAGGATTCGAGTTCTGTGCGCCGCCCTGCCTCAATATCTTGCAGCATGGAGGTCTTTCCATCGGGCAGCAGCGTGGCGACGATGGACGGAATCGTTTCAATATCCTCATAGGATAATGCAACGCTGGCGGCCTGCGCTATATGGACGACCTCCCGCATTGCGGATTTTGCAAGCTCCATTACCTCAGGCAAACGGGTGAAATCACCATACGTTGCTCCGGTTAAGGCGGAAATTTGATTCAGGCCAACGTTGAGCATCCACTTTTTCCACATAGCGCTCTGCATATGGGGAAAAACATGCGTCTGTATCCCTGCGTTGCATAAAAACTGATCCACCGCTGTTACCTGCGGGAGATAGCACACCGTATCCTCCATACCGAATTGGATTTCCCCATCAGAGGAATGTACAACGCTGCTTTCTGTACGGACGGCGTCGAGCGCCATCGCAAGCCCGCAGAGCACTGTGTTTTCTGGAAAGGCGGCGCGTAGCCTCTGCGTGGCCGTCACCCCGTTGAGAAGAGGGAGTAGAATTGTATGCCTCTCCACAAAGGGACGTATGGACGCAATGGCAGGTTCCAATTGATCATTTTTTACGCAGATGAGGATGAGATCCACCGCGCCGTCAGCCTGCTCCGGCTCGCAAATCTGTGGAAAAAAGGCCTCCCCATCCAGTGTGACGCCGCTGCTGCGTAGCCGCTCTGCCCGTTCATGGTCTGCGATCGCAAAAAAATGCGATCCATATTGATCGTATAGCCGCTTTGCATAGACGGTGCCGACCGCGCCCATGCCGATTGCGGCTGCTGTTTTAATCTCCACACGAATCCCTCCAGAAGCGATCTCTACATCTATTATAGCATACCGCCGCAGAAAGGGCATTTACAATTGAGCAGTTTCGTTATATGATAATACCCACGGTGTATAAAGAGCAATCTGCCTGCCGGCGGCGTCATCGTCCTTGTTGGGCGTCAGCCCGCCCGCGTCCTCTTTCTTGCCGGCGCCGCTTTTCTCTCGCTGACAGGTTCGCAGAAGTTTTTCAGGAGCAGATTTGGTGGCCGGCAAGGCTTTTGAGGCAGCCGGGCTGTCGCCCGGCAACGAAAGATACGTAGTCATCCTCCGAAGGTGTCCTAAAAAAACCGTGCAGCACTTTGTACACTGTGGGTAAGATAGGGCGTTATCCCTGGATGCCGCTCGTATGGATTGGCAATAGAAAGGAAGGCCTGCATGGCGCTTTTTCTTTATAGTTTCAATACGGTTGCGCCGTTGATCTTGGTAGTGGCTGTCGGCTTCCTGCTGAAAAAGCTGCGCATGGTGGATGACGCGTTTATCAGCAAGGCGAACAAGGTTTGCTTTCAGGTGGCGTTTCCGCTACAGCTTTTCCATAACATCTATGCCGCGGATTTTGGCGCGGAGTTCCGGGTGAAGCTCGTTTTGTTTACCCTGCTCGGCGTTTTAGCAACGGCGATATTGCTCTGCCTGGTTACGCCGCGTTTTTTAAAAAACCGGCCCACGTGCGGCGCGTTTATTCAAGGCGTTTTTCGCAGCAATTTTTTGCTGCTGGGCCTGCCTCTGGCCATCAATTTATTCGGCGCGGATCATGTGGCGTCAATTTCCATGCTGCTGCCCTTTGTTATCATGGAGTTCAACTTTTTAGCGGTCGTGATTCTTACCTTGTTCCAGGAGCCGGAGCAAGGGGGTAAGAGGCAGAAGCTTCGTGTCGGCCGCGTTTTGTTGGATGTAGCCCAAAATCCGTTGATCATTGCCTCCTTTATCGGCATGCTGTTTTCCGTTTTTCAAATCCCGCTGCCGTTGTTTCTGAGCCGTGCAGTGGGGGATCTCGGCCAAATCGCAACGCCGTTTGCGCTCCTGCTACTGGGCGGCCAGTTTGATTGGAAGCGCCTGAAGGGCAACCTTCGCTTGGCGGGCCTGGCAACGGCGCTGCGTCTAGTGCTTGTGCCCGCTGCTTTTGTAGCCATGGGCGTGTGGCTGGGCTTTCGTGGAGAGGAGCTGGGGGCGATCCTGATCGTCTTTTGCGCGCCTACTGCGATTTCAAGCTATGTCATGGCGCAGAATATGGGCAGCGATGATGAGCTCGCCGGGCAGCTTGTGCTGACGACCACGCTTTTTTCAAGCGTCACTATTTTTTTGTGGGTTACAGTGCTGCGCGCTATGCAGTTAATCTGATTTGCAACTATCTAAAATTTGAGTCATAGGAGGAATCATACATGATTCGTCACATCGTCATGTGGAAATTTAAAGAAACGGCGGAGGGCGCTACAAAGGCGGAAAACCTGCACAAGGTGAAAGGGCTGCTGGAAGCCCTGCCGGATACCATCCCTTTCATCCGCCGCATGGAGGTGCACTTGAATGAGAATCCCAGCCCCAAGAATTATGACGCCGTTCTCATCAGCGAATTTGATTCGCTGGCAGATCTTGCGGCCTATACTGCCCATCCGGCGCATCAGGAAATTTCCTCCTTTGTGGCAAAATGCCGAGAGGGACGTGCCAGCGCTGATTATACGATTTAAATAGGGCTCTGCCCAAGATCTAAAATGAATTTTTTTTATAACAAAATGCAAGATTATATCATTTTAGACCGGATTTATAGACTTTTTATTCTGCAATTTCAGAATGGATGCAAGTAAAATGATTTTTGGATGCAAAACGCTCGACTTTTTTGACGATATGTGATAAACTATAAGCATATTTCTGTAAAGAGAGGGAGTTGAATCCAAAGCATGAAAGCATCAGAAGGCATTCAGAATTACAAGGCGAAGGTTAAGGAATGCGTCAACTACTGCGTGAAGGAAATTAAGTATGTTTGCAAGGAGATCGGCGGCCGTGAGTCCGGTAGCCCCGCGGAGCGCAAGGCGCAGGAGCATATGGCCGACGAGCTGCGCAAGTATACGGACAGCGTGGAGCTCGAGGAATTTGATTTGCATCCCAAAGCATTTATGGGCTGGGTCATCATCGTCGGCCTCTGCATGATTGCCAGCGTAATCCTCTATAATTTGGGTTTTGCGTTGGTTTCCCTGATCTTGACTCTGGTTGGTGCGGTCTGCATGATTGCGGAATTCCTAATGTATAAGGAGTTCCTCGATCCGTTTTTTCCCAAGAGGACGTCGGCAAACGTGATTGCGATACGCAAGCCGGAGGGCGAGGTCAAGCGCCGCATCATCTTCAATGGGCATTGCGATTCCGCCTATGAGTGGCGCTATACTTACCTTGGCGGCGGCCATCTGCTGGTGGCTGTGATCGCGATTGCGATTGTGGGCCTTGTTGTTACGCTCGTGTGTGAAATCGCTGCGCTTGCAACCGGGCACGCCATGACAGCGTTTGAGGGAGGGTTTTGGAAAGTTATGGGCTATGTCCAGCTCGTCTGGATCCCGTCCTATATTTCCATTCTCTTCTTTACCCATTGGAAGCTTGTTGTGCCCGGCGCGAACGACAACCTCACCGGCTGTGTCAACGCGATGGCCGTTATGAAATATCTTTCGGATAACGACATCCGTTTTGAAAACACAGAGGTTCGTGCAGTGTTGACCGGTTCTGAGGAAGCGGGCCTGCGCGGTGCGAAGGCATATGCGAAGAAGCATCACGACGAATGCCTCGAAACCGAAACGATTTTCATCGGCTATGACACCATGCGCGACTATGACGATATGGCGATCTACAGCCGCGATATGACAGGCACGGTCAAAAATGATATTCGCGTTTGCAACCTGATGAAGAAGGCCGGTGAATATGCGGGGCTTGACCTGCCCTTTAAGAGCGTTTTCTTCGGCTCCTCCGATGCGGCGGCTATTTCCCAGGCCGGTATCCCCGGCGCGACCTTTGCAGCAATGGATCCGACCCCCGCGCGCTATTACCACACTCGGCTGGATACAGCGGATAATTTGGATCCCAAAATGATCGAAGCCGGCCTCAATCTGGCTTTGGAGACCACTTATCTTTTTGATAAAGAGGGCTTGAAAGAGAGCTATTGAGTTTTAAGCCGCTGCGGAACGCTCCGCAGCGGCTTGTTTTGCCTCTGAATCTATCCGCCGGCTTGTTTGGCCGGCGTTTTTTTGTTTTTATTTTTCTTGGTCTGCATTCGTCTGCTGCTTCAGCTGAGCGGAGCGGCGGATCACAGGTTCAGGAAATCCCTGCGGTAGTCTACGCCGAAGGCTTCCGCCAACCGTGCCAGCTCCGCATCCTGAATGGTGTTGATCCGCGGCAGGTGCGCGGTGAGCATAAAAATCTGCGCTGCCTTTTCAACCGTTTCAATCAGGCCGAAAGTTTCATCCATCGTTTTGCCTGCGGCGTAGATGCCGTGCATTCCCCAGATCACAAGGCGGAATTCTTTCATTTTTTCCGCCGTGGCCCTGCCGATTTCGTTGGTGCCGCAGAGCATCCAGGGGAGCACGCCTACCCCATCCGGGAAGACGACGATGCATTCCGTGCACATCTCCCAAAGGGTATGCGTCAGCTTGCGCTCGTCCAGTTCATGCACATAATTCATGGCGAGCGTATGGGTGGGGTGCGAATGCATTACCACGCGGTTTTGAGGCTCCACGCACAATCTTGCCATATGACTCATCAGATGCGCGGGCAATTCGGAGGTGAAGCTTCCGCCATCCCGGTAGCCCCACAAAAGTTCAGCCGCCATGCCGTCCGGCGAAATGCGCAAAATGCCAAGGTTTTGCTCCGGGTCGGCTTCGACGTTTTTAAAATACTTCCCCGTTCCGGTTACGATCAGGATGCGGCCTGCCAGCGGCGATGCGTCAAAGCCCAGGGGGATGGTGCGGATTACTCGCGCAAGATCCAGGTATTGCGCAACCTCTGATTCCTCAAGGAGATAGCTGATGTTGCCGCCGTTGCGTTCATCCCAGCCGAGGCGATACATGTTGGCAGCGGTTTTCCGCATCTCAGTCAAAAAAGGGGCGGTTAGGATATCTTTCATCGTCCGTTCACCTATCCTTCCTGGTTCCATATGAAAAGTCTGTTCCATAACATTGCGTTGGATGCCGGAGCATGCGTTTTCCCAGCAGTTTGCCCGGCCTGCCGGATGGACCAATAAATATCATCCGGCAACGGATGGAATACAGCGCCCGGCGGGAATCCGCTTCGGGCTTGATTGGCGTATGAATCCGGCCTATAATAGCAGTAGCCGGGCTTTTTGTTTGCCGATCGGCTGAGAGAGCATTGCTTTGCTGCATTTATGGAAGGGGTTCATTTATATATGGGGAATCAATTGAGCCATTATTTTATAGAGGATGATTCGCTGCCACCGGATATTCAAACGTTTCCTTATTATTTTGGCGCGGAAAAATTTATGTTTACCAGCGACGCGGGGATGTTTTCGCCAGGCCATGTGGATGAGGCCTCCTCCCTCTTGCTGCACACGATGCCAAAGCGAACCGGGCGTTTTTTGGATTTGGGGTGCGGCTATGGCGTGATTGGGATTGTGATGGGCAAGGTGTATGGCCTGGAGGTCACGATGGCGGATTCAAACGGGCGGGCGCTTCGCTGTGCCCAGCAGAATTGCGAGGCCAACCAGGTGAAGGCGCAGATCATCCAATCCGATTGTTTCCAAAATATCAGCCAGAGTTTTGATACGATAGCGCTGAACCCGCCAATCCATGCGGGGAAGGCGGTGATGTATGCCATGTATGAGGGCGCTTATGCGCACCTTAATGCAGGCGGCCGATTCTATGTGGTAATCCAAAAAAAGCACGGGGCTGAAAGCACGGTTAAAAAGCTAACGGAGATTTTTCATCACTGTGATACGCTTTATAAAAAGAAAGGGTATTATATCTTGGCCTGCACAAAATAATTCCTATCGAATAACTTACTGTTTGACGAACACAACAGTGTCGTCATCTGGAATATTGACGAAGTTTGTTTGCTCCTCTTGCTCCACGATAGCACAGGGGTGGAGGGTCATTAATTGTTCGGCAAAGTTTTGATAATCAATATATAAACTCGAATCATTCCGGAATGTCCGAATCTCATTGATAAAGGGCTTTAATTGAACGTAAGTGTTTACAAAAAAACCTCCGCTGAGATGGTCGGCAGTATCAAAATCGTAAATGCCGATTCTGATTCCTACACTCAACTGTTCTAATTGACTTAAATAATTTTTGATTTCAATCCAGAATGTATCGTCTTTGCGGATCTCATTCATGTCTATCGGATTCATGTGATACCGTATGTGAATTTTCTTTTCTGTTTCTGCAAAATCACGCTTGAAACCGTGAAAAAAATTAATGGTAGATTCTTTGGATTGCCTTTGTTGCTCTTTATGAAACGATTTTCTCACGGAAATAAGACTTAGGGCAGCAATTACGACTCCGATAAGGGTTGAAATATTTGCACAAATATTGATAATTGCTGAGACGAAATTTATGTCTTCCACATCGAACAACCTCGCAAAAGCATATGATGTGTAAATATATTACAAAATATGCAGAAATAAGTCAACAAAATTTTGATTGTGATACCTACACTCCTCTTTGCATTGCTCTCAAAGCTGTATTTTCTTTATGGCGGCAAGAGCTAGATCTGCATTGGAATGGGATTTCATCGACAGCGCCCGGAAAAATTCCCTAGGCTCTTGGTTCCTCCTCGTTGTAGCGAGTGGATGGGGGCGAATTGGCTTCAGATATTGCGCCATTTATCAGCTCATCCAAAATAAAAAAACCGCGAAGCACGCAGCTACGCGGTTTTCTTTGGAGCTACTGGGCGGACTCGAACCGCCGACCTGCTGATTACGAATCAGCTGCTCTACCAACTGAGCCACAGTAGCAAATATTTATGGTTTACTGCCTACCAGTGAAAAACACTTTGTAAATAACAGCTTTTATATTATAATCAGAACCCTCTGCTTTTGCAAGTCTTTTTTGCAAAAACATTCAAAAAATTCTTTGGAATGGCAGCAAAAATCTGCTCATTCATTTCTGCATTCCCGGCAACGAGTATTTTGCCGGGAATGCAGGCTATGCAGACTGCGAGAGGGGTTAATCTGTAAGCTTTCTTATAATTGCGTCAATCTCTTCACTGGTGACGCCAATGGATTCCAAATAAGCACGCGTACCGCCGCACGTCTCGTCCAAATAGGTGCAAAATTTTTCCATCGTTTCCGGATCCGATTTGAGATGCGGATTCTTTTCCTCATCAAAAATATCGTTGCCATCCTCGACCATCGTCCGGAACATGGGCTGAAGATATGTGTTGGAAATTTGGTAATCCGCAATGATATCCAGGCGGTCTACCTCCGCCAGAGAGAGGAGCATCGCCGCAACGATCCCGGTGCGGTCCTTCCCGAGCGCGCAGTGGAACAGGACGGCTCCTTCCGGCGCGGCGGCAATCGCATGGAATACCTGCGCCATATTTTCTTTATGCTCTGTCAGGCTGCAAACATAGCTTTCCCACAGGGGTTGGCTCTCAACTTTTTCCACATAGGCAGGATTAATTTCTAATAGGGTATAGTGGTGATAAACAATATCAGGCTCTTTCGCATAAGCGGAGGGTGCAACCTTTGACTCTCCGTTTCCGCGTAGGTCGATTACGGTTTTCACCGGAATTTCGGCCAGCCGCGCGCGGTCCGGCCCCATTGGGCCAAACGGAATCCCACAGCGGATGAATCGGCCAAACTGTGTTGTTTTGCCGCCTGCGCATGGGTATCCCCCTAAATCGCGGCAGTTGAAAACGCCGTCAAGCAGTATGCGGCGTGCATTGCCGGAATTATGACTCATAGCTCATCCTCCTAAAAATTTGCCGGCGGATTGTAGTTGCCGCCGGGTTGAGCGATCATGACGTTAGTATAGCATTTCTAACCCGCAACGTCAATTTCCAGAAACTGAGCGGCTTTTTTCCTGATCCGGCAGGGTGAAGTGATTGTATTTTTACGGGAATCTGATAAGATAGATAATAGGCGGCGCACGCCGGCCTAGATGTTATGTTGATGGAGGAAAGGCAAATGAATCTACGATTGATCAAACGAAGCGGCGCTTTTTTGTTAGCGGCGCTAGTGCTGCTTGGCATTGCCGGATGCAGCGGGCAGGGCGATATTCAAATTGGCAATAAAACACTGCCGCGAGATTCAGAGAATCTGGCGCTGTGCCTGAGCGAGATTCAGGATTTGTCTCCGATCCGTGGGTTTCAAAAAGCGACGAAGGTAAGCCTGTGTAATAACGCGTTGACCGATCTTTCCGCCCTGAAGGGAATGGAGCAGATTGTGAATTTGGATGTATCCCAAAATAAAATTGAAGATATCTCTGTGCTGGAAACCCTCCCGCAGCTTAAAATCTTAAATCTTGCGGGCAACCGGATATCGGATTTGAAGCCCTTGGCAAAGCTCACATCGGTGGAGAGTATCAATCTTTCCAATAATCCGGTGGAAGAGATCGGGGCATTAGCTGGCATGAAAAATCTGACGGTTGCGGAGCTCTCTCATAGCAAAATTAGCGATCTTTCGCCGTTGGCCGGGCTGACGGGCCTTGCCAGCCTGCGGCTTTCCTATAATCAAATTACGGATATCACGCCGCTGGCCGGGCTGCAAAACGTTACGCACCTCTCCCTGGCAGGCAATGAGATCAAGGGGGAGGAAAATTTAAAAGCACTGATGCAGATGAAGAGCTTGGTGTCTCTCACACTAGGCTCCGGGTTTACGGAGGATGAAGTAAAACAGCTACAAACTGCGTTGCCGGATTGCATGATTTTTAACCAGTAGCCTGCAAAAAGTAGAATTATCATTCTGTTGACAGTAAAGGAAGACGGTGCTAGGATAAAATTAATCCAAGTAATTTTTGGATTGATTTTAAAGAGAGAGGATGAATAACAGATGAAATCGGGTAAAAAGCTGTTGAGCCTTATTTTGGCTCTGTGCATGGTATTGTCTGTCATTGGCGTTGCTGCTTTTGCGGCCGATACCGAATCCTCGGAACCGGTAGGGGATCAGCCGGTTGCACTGTCCGTGCCGAATGCGCAGGATCTCAAAGGGCTGGTGGAGAAGTATTTCGGCAGCACGCAGGCATTTGCCAATTTTGTGGCCGATACCGTTGGGCGAATCGTAACGGGCACGAAGAGCGATCATCTTGCTGAAGTGATTGTAAATGCGTTTGAAAATGGGATTATTATTGGCAATATCAGTCAGATGACGGATGAAGAAGTAAAAGTGATGCTCGATCAGATTTACTGGGTTTATGCGGATAATCCCGGTCCGATCACTCAGACAGTGGATTGCATCAAGATGTTTGTCAACTGGTGTGACGCTTCGATCCATAGAGGGCAGGATGGGCTGCTGTTGGGAACAATGCAGAAGAAACTTGCCACCTATTATTGGAACTGGCTCAAGGAGAACTGCTCGCCTGATTGGTGGGATCCTAACCGGCCGACAGATCCCTCGGAGCCAACTGTAGAGCCGACAAAGCCGACTGACCCGAGCGAGGAGCCGACAAAGCCGACCGACCCGAGCGAGGAGCCGACAAAGCCGACCGATCCGAGCGAGGAGCCGACGAAGCCGACTGACCCGAGCGAGGAGCCGACGAAGCCGACTGACCCGAGCGAGGAGCCGACAAAGCCGACCGATCCGAGCGAAGAGCCGACAAAACCGACCGACCCGAGCGAGGAGCCGACAAAGCCGACCGATCCGAGCGAGGAGCCGACAAAGCCGACTGACCCGAGCGAGGAGCCGACAAAATCGACAGAGCCTACCACAGTGCCAAGCGGGCAGGCAGAGCCCTCTACAGAGCAGGGCGAAATCCCTTCTACTGGAGAGCCATTGGCCATTGCTGCGCTTGTGCTGGTTTCCGCTGCCGCTGCGACCGCAGTGCTTTTGACGCGGAAAAAAGGGCAGGATGATTCGATCGTAAGGTAAAACGGATCTTTGAATCGGGCCGCAGGAAACGCCCCTGTTTCCTGCGGCCTATTTTGCAGTGTTCTTTAAAGGTCGTCAGCATCCTGCACCGGCTGCTCATTTTGAATTCCCGTGCCGGTATAGCTGCCGAGCACGTCGGTTGGAATGCCCTGCGAAGGAGACTGCCAAATCTTAGCGAGCACTTCCGGTGGCAGGGCTGGATGGCGAGCTTTCTTTTTTGTAGGATCCATGATTCTACTCCTTTCAATGACTGTTTCAGAGAGTCCGTTTTAGTTTTTGTATCGGCGGCCTAAAGATCAGAGGAAAAGGCCGCATATATAGGTGGAAGTTACCAATTGCGCGGATTGCAAAGAACGGATTGACAAACCAGCGGCGAGCCTGTAAAATGAACTTATACATGCAGGGGGATTTCTTCTTGTATTTTTTAAGAACTGAATCTGAAGAGAAAGGATTGAAAAGTAAGTGACAAAGGGTAAAAAACTATTCAGCTTCCTGATGGCGCTTTGCATGGTGATGTCGATGAGCGGCATCGCGGCTCTGGCTGCGGATGATGTTCTCAAGCCGGAAGCCGGCCAGAATGCGGAGGTCGTCGCCCCGGCGACTGATGCCGTCAAGGCGCTTGCTGAGAAGTATTTTGGTGGCACAGAGGGATTTGCCAATTTTGTTGGCAGCACAGTGGGCCTGATCGTGACGGGCGCTAAGAGCGACAATCTCGCCAAGGCAATTGTTAACGCGGCTGAAAACGGCGTGATCATCGGCGATATTAGCCTGATGACGGATGCGGAAGTGAAAACGATGCTCGATCAGATCTATTGGGTTTATGCCGATAATCCGGGCTTCATCACCCAGACGGTCGACTGCATTAAAATGTATGTCAACTACGTGGACGCCTCCATTCATAAGGGCCAGGATGGCCCGAACCTTGGCATAATGCAGGTAAAGCTTGCTACCTACTATAGCAATTGGCTCAAGGAGCACTGCGTGCCGGAAACGACTACTGCCGCCCCGACGGAGGCGCCGAGTGTGCCGGTTGTTACTGTTCCCGTTGAGAATCCGCCTACCGGCGAATCCATTGCAATTTCTGCACTTGCGCTCGTCTCCGTGGCCGCTGCGGCTGCGTTTATCGTAACGCGCAAGAAGAATCGGGAAGACTAAGCGTTTTGATTGTTAGGAATGCCGCAGGGTGATAGGTCATCGCCCTGCGGCATTTTTATGAAGTAGCAAAGCAAAGCCTGCCGTAACCACACAGATCATAAAGATACACATCGCTTGCGCAAGCAGGGCGCTTGCGGCTAGTTTTTTATCATGACGTACGGGCGAACTGTGTTCGCCCGCAGGCCAGGGGAATCGCTTGGTAATTATATTTACAAGGGTCAAAAGCGGGCAAACGCAATTCGCCCCTACGGTGGGGTGTCAACCGCGGGTCCGTTCCCGATGTTTATTATAGGGATCAAAGAGGTGCTCCGCACGGATGAGAGCAGATGGTTACCGGCTATTTTTTTCTATCACAACCGGTAAAACAGCGAAAAAGCATGGTTTTTTAAAAGCCGGTATTTCCGCCGGTTGCTTTTTCAACAGGCGGCGTATACAATAGGGGAAGAAATCGCATGCTAGGGAGGCCGGGTTGCTCCGGAATTCTTTGGAAAGGAATGGATCAGATATGCGGAATCAGTGGAAATACCTGTTTAAAAGGGGCCTGATGTTGCTTGCCGGGAGCTGCTGCCTGATCTTACTGGCGTCGTGCGGACAGAATGGTGCGGAGGGGGCGCAAAGCCCACCCGAAGAGGCGAAAGCGCAGTTCAGCGATACAGGCATGACGGCGGCGGGCAAATTTTTTCCTTATGACGGCACGCTGGAGATTTCGCTCTGCGGCGCAGAGCTTGGCACATTGGATGGATTTGAAAAATTTACGCAAGCCGAAAATTTGGGCCTATGCAGCAATGGGATTTCTGATCTCGCCCCGCTGGAAGGGCTGGTAAAGCTGCGCGAGTTGAATTTAGAATCCAATCGAATTCATAACCTTTCCTATCTGAAGGGCCTGACCGGGTTGAATGTTTTGCTGCTTTCAGAAAATCAAATTAGCGATCTTACTCCGCTTGCAGGGTTGACCCATTTAATCGCGCTTTCCCTCAATCAAAATCAGGTGGCCGACCTTGCGCCGCTGAGCGGGCTTACACTCCTGAGCGACTTGTCGTTGGAGAAGAATCAAATCACGGATCTTTCCGCGCTTGCGGGGATGAACAAGCTGAAGCATCTCTATTTGGCGGACAATCAAGTGCGCGATCTCTCGGCTTTGAAGGGGATGGATTCTTTGCAGACGTTGGATTTGACAGGAAACCCCTTGGAGCAGGCTCAGGTGGAGGCCTTGCGGGAGGCGCTGCCAAAATGCGAGATCCAGTTTTGACAGGCGAAGCAAGGCTGTTGTCGGGAGAGCGGCTGGAAGCGCTGGGGGCGGGGCGGTTTGTGATCGTTTCCCACTCGCACGGGTTTGGGGCGGATGCGCTCCTATTGGCCGATTTTGCCGCGCCGCGATGGGGCGAGCGGGCGCTGGATTTGGGAACGGGATGTGGAATCCTGCCCCTTTTTTGGTGCCGGGAGGGCAAGCTGGCCCATGCAACCGGCTTGGAGATCCAGCAGGCGGGGCATGACCAATTTCGCAGGAGTATCCTTTTGAACCGTTTGGAAGGCCGCCTGTGCGCGGCCTGCGGGGATTTGAGGGATTGGAGGCCGTCCGCCGCTGAAAAGCTGTTTGACTTGGTCACGGTTAATCCGCCATATTTTCCACTGCGGGCAGGGGCTGCCTGCGCGCAGGAGCCTTTTCGCGTAGCGCGGCAAGAGGCGCAATGCACGCTTTCAGATGCGGTGCGGGCGGGCGCTCGATTAACGCGCTTTGGGGGCCGGTTCTGCCTTTGCCACAAGCCGGAGCGGCTATGCGATGTGATGTGTGAAATGCGCGCGCAGGGGCTTGAGCCAAAGCGGCTTCGCTTTGTGGCGCAGCGGCTCGCCTGTGCGCCCTGGCTTTTTTTATTAGAAGGGCGCAGGGGCGGAAAGCCAGGCCTTTCTGTTGAGCCGTTGTTCGTCGTAGAAGAAGAACCCGGCATATATTCATCTGAAATGCGCGCAATTTATGAGCCGGGCAGGGAGGAAGACAATTGAGCGGGATTTTATATCTGGTCGGCACGCCGATCGGTAATTTGGGGGATTTTTCCCCCCGCGCGGTCCAAACGCTGAAGGAGGCTGATTTTATAGCCGCTGAGGACACCCGGGTGACGCTGAAGCTGCTCAACCATTTTAGCGTCAAAAAGCCAATGGTGAGCTATTTTGAACATAACCGCCGAGAGCGGGGAGAGCAGATTGTGGCGCGGATGCTGGCCGGCGAGAGCTGCGCGCTGGTCACAGATGCCGGTATGCCCGCCGTGTCGGATCCTGGGGAGGATTTGGTGGCTCTTTGCCACGAGCGGGGCATCCGCGTGTGCGCCGTGCCTGGCCCGGCGGCCTTTGTAACAGCGCTCGCACTATCCGGCCTTCCGGCGGGGCGGTTCACTTTTGAGGGCTTTTTGAGCGTCAATAAGCGTAGCCGGAAGGAGCACCTCGCATCCCTTGCGGGAGAGGCTCGCACCATGATTTTTTATGAAGCGCCCCATAAGCTGCCCGCTACGCTGCGTGATCTGTATGCAGCTTTGGGGGATCGACGCATCGCAATTGTGCGGGAGATCACAAAGGTGCATGAAGAAGTGCTTCGCACCACGCTTGGTCAGGCAGCCGGGGCGTATGCGGATGGCGGCCTGCGTGGAGAAATCGTGCTAGTGATCGAGGGTGCGGAGGCCCCGGCGCAGGATGCTGTTCTGTTGGAGGATGCGGTTGAAATTGCGCGCGGAAGAATGGCGGCGGGCCAATCTGCAAGCGACGCGGCCCGCCAAACAGCACGCGAAACCGGCCTGAAAAAGGGCGATTTGTATAAGGCGCTGTTGGTGCCGCCTGTGGAAAATGAGAATTAGAACATAGAACGACCCTTTTGGGAGGCGACTGGGCGATGAATGTGTTGGCAGAGTATTGGTATTTATGGATTCTGCTTGTTATACTGGCTGTAGCGGCCTTCTTTGCTTGGAGCAAGGCGGCACAGGCGGCACGCAAACGAGGCGAAAAACGGGCGGAAATAGAGGAAAAGCTGAAATATGAGGCGCGGCTCAGAAAAGAATACGCGGTGTTAACGGCCGATGTGATCACCGACGCTTCGCAGGATACCCTGCTGGACGGTGTGGTGTGCCATTTGCAGCAACGGCTCGAAAAGCAGGCGGATATGACGGCGGCCTTTCAGGCCTGCACAGAGCCGGAACGGGAGATGTATGCCCTTTATTATCTCTGTGAGGATGGCGTGCAGAAGCTCAGCCGCTTTTTTCGCATCAATGGCGAGCCGCTTCTCTCTCTCGCGCCCCGGGCGCTCCGGCATATCGATGCGCAGGAGGAAGCACGTATTGCGGCGGAGGAGTATGAGATGTTCGACGAGGGAAATGAGATCGTATCCATCGACCAGGGGCGTGTGGAGGCTCTTGACCATGCGTTTGCCGATGCCTTTCAACTGGAGCGGGTCAAATCCCTCGCGGCGGATTATATCCGGGCACATGCGCTCGCCTTTTTGCAGGAGAAGCAGGCATAACGGCGCCCCTGTTCCGTCCCATTTTTTAACGGTGATTTTTATGCAATTCTATCGATAAAATGGTTGACAGCGCAAGGGGAGTATTGTATAATAACGAAGTATCCGTAAAGGAAAACAACCCCTGCGATTTGCCGGAGGGAGGGAATTACAGATGAGCCAGGTCAAAGTAAAAGAAAATGAATCCTTGGATAGCGCCCTGAGACGGTTCAAGAGGCAGACGTCGCGCGACGGAGTCATTCAGGAAGTCCGCAAAAGAGAGCACTACGAAAAGCCCAGCGTGAAGAGAAAGAAGAAGTCCGAGGCTGCTCGTAAGCGCAAGTATAAGTGATTTGTTTTTAAAAGCGGGCTGCGTGCCCGCTTTTTCATTTGTGCGCCAAAAGGCGAACCCGCTGGCATCGGCGGAAAAGAAAGGAAAGCCGTTTCATGAAAAATCTTTTAATGCCACGCTACCGCGTGCGCCGCGTGACTGACTTAAAGGCGGATGAGCTTAAAAGGCTTGGAATCAAAGGACTGGCGCTCGATATCGACAATACCATTGCCTATGACAGCGTGTTAACTTTTATTGAGGGCGTGCCGGAGTGGATCCAAACGATGCGGGAGGGCGGCATCCGGCTTGTGATCGTATCCAATGCCCTGCCCGCCCGGGCGCGCAAAATATCAGAAATGGCGGGCGTACCGGCACTTGGTATGTCCGCAAAGCCGATGCCCTTCGGATTTTGGCGTGCGGCCAGGCGCATGAAAATCCGCGTGCAGGAGATGGCTGTGGTGGGCGATCAGCTTTTAACCGATATCCGGGGCGGCAATCTCTGTGGCGCTGTGACCATCTTTGTAGATCCTGCTCGCAAGGAAGAGCGCAATGTGAAGATTTTTGAAAGCCGCCGCAGGAGGGAGCAGCCGGTGCTGGAGGCATTCGACCGCTTGCATCCCACGGGCTTTTACGATTTGGATGCTTAAGCCTAGCTCTAGAAAGGAAGCGTATTGCCATGAAACTGCGTGTGATCAACGGGCCGAATTTGAATATGACAGGGCTGCGCGAGCCGTCCGTCTACGGGAGTGAGACGCTGGAGGATATCAACAATGAGCTGCGGGCGTTTGCACAGGAGCGAGGAATTATTCTTGATTTTTTCCAATCCAACAGCGAGGGAGAGCTTATCGGCGCTGTTCACGGCGTGCTGCTTGAGGGCTATGACGGCTGCGTGATGAATGCGGGCGCTTACACGCACTACAGCTATGCTCTGCGTGATGCAATCGCCGCGACGGGCAAACCATTTGTGGAGGTGCATCTCTCCAATATCCATGCGCGTGAGGCGTTTCGCCACACGTCCGTCATCGCGCCGGTGTGCATCGGCCAGATCGCGGGCCTTGGCAAGCTTGGCTACCGGCTGGCGGTTGAAGCGCTGGATGAATATGAGAAAACGGGAGTGGGCTCCCGGGAATAGAATATTGGAATGGTGAATCCTCCTATTTGTGTTTTGTGCTTATGAAGCATCCATTCCACTTATATTTTGGCCGGGCCACAGCTGTGTAACTGTGGCCCGGAGGAAGAAAGGACGGCTGATCCCATGCAGGAGAGGTTGCAGGCTTTGGCGCAGGCGCTTGCGCCCGGAGCCCAGGCGGCGCTGGTGGTAAGTGAAGAAAACAGGCGGTATTTTACGGGCTTTTCCTCCTCGGCAGGTGTGTTGCTCGTATCGCGCGGTGGGAGCATTTTTCTTACGGACAGCCGCTATATTGAAGCGGCGCGCCGGGCTGTGTCCGGCTGTGAGGTGGAGGAGCTGACCAATCTCTCCGCGCAGCTGCCCATGCTGCTGCGGGCAAACGGGATTAAGCGGCTCATGCTGGAGGCAGAGCGTGTTACGCTCAGCCAGGCGGCGCGCTATCAGGCGATGCTGCCGGATGTGGAGCTGGATACAGGCGATGGGCTGGATCAATCGATCGATTCCCTGCGCATGGTCAAAAGCGCAGGGGAAAAGGAGCAGATCATCCGCGCGCAGCGCATTGCGGAGCAGGCGTTTGACCATATTCTTACCTTCATCCGGCCGGGCGTGACGGAGCGGGAGATCGCGCTGGAGCTCGACCACTTTATGCTCTCCCATGGCGCGCAGGCGCTTTCCTTTGAAACGATCGCTGTGGGCGGCGTCAACTCCTCCATGCCGCACGGCGTGCCCTCCGAATACCGGATTCAATCCGGTGATTTTGTCACGATGGATTACGGCGCAGTGGTAGGCGGCTATCACAGCGATATGACGCGCACGGTAGCCGTGGGAGAAGTGGATGAAGAGCGAAAAAATGTGTATGATATCGTTCTGCGTGCCCAGCGGGCGGCGCTCGATTTCTTGCGGCCCGGCGTGGCCTGCATGGAAGCGGATCGCGCTGCGCGCGAGCTGATTACCCGGGAGGGCTATGGCGACGATTATCGCCATGGCACAGGCCACGGCGTTGGGATTGAGATCCATGAGCAGCCGGTTTTGTCGCCTGCGTCAAAGCAGGTGCTGGCTCCCGGCCATGTTGTCACGGTGGAGCCAGGGATTTACCTGCCCGGCCGGTTTGGCGTCCGTATCGAGGATATGGCCTTTCTTACGCAGGATGGCTGTGAAAATTTGACGAATGCGCCGAAGGATTTGATTGTTTTGCCTGTATAAGGCAGGTTTTCGCAGATAAGTCTTGAAAATTTTTAGGAAGTACGATAAACTAATATCGTTTCAAGTTATAATACGTTAATCGGAGGAATTTTAGTTATGGTATCAGCAGGTGATTTCAGAAACGGCGTTACGTTTGAGATGGACGGAAACGTTTATCAGATCATTGAATTCCAGCATGTAAAGCCCGGCAAGGGCGCGGCCTTTGTGCGCACAAAAATCCGCAACGTGATTGCCGGCGCCGTCACAGAGCGCACCTTTAACCCCACGGATAAATTCCCGACCGCTTATATTGAGCGCAAGGAGATGGAGTATTCTTATAACGACGGCGATCTCTATTATTTTATGGACCCTGAGAGCTATGAGCTGATCCCGATCAATGCAAGCGATTTGCCGGATACCTTTAAGTTTGTCAAGGAGAATATGGTCTGCAAGATTCTGTCCTATAAAGGCAATGTGTTCGGCGTGGAGCCGCCGACGTTCGTCACGCTGGAAGTAGCCAAAACAGACCCGGGCTTCAAGGGCGACACGGCCACCAATGCCACCAAGCCCGCCACGCTGGAAACCGGCGCGGAGATTCGTGTGCCCCTGTTTATCGACGAGGGTGAGATGATTAATATTGATACCCGTACCGGCGAGTATATGAGCCGTGCATAAGCGCCCTTTCAGGCGGGTATATTGAAATGGGGTCCTGTTCCGGGCATTTATGCGGCATGGCCGGATCAATCTATAACCTTTAAAAGGAGATTATCATGATGACAGTTACGGAAAAAGTGGCCTATCTCAAGGGCCTCGCGAAGGGGCTTGACCTTGCGCAGGACAAGGCGGAAACCAAAATGTTTGACGCGATTATGGAAGTGCTCGAGGATATGGCGCTTACCGTCTCCGATCTGGAGGACGAGGTAGCGGAGCTGGGCGAGCAGATCGACGCTGTTGATGAGGATCTCGCGGATGTGGAAGAGCTTGTTTTCGGTGATTACGACGACGAGTGCGATTGCTGCGATGACGATGACGAGATGTATGAGGTGGAATGCCCCGCATGCCATGAGACGATTTACCTCGACGAAAGTATCCTGGAGGATGGCGCAATCGAATGCCCCAATTGTGGCACTGAGCTGGAATTTGACTTTGATTGTGATTGCGACGACTGTGCGGGCAGTGATGAGGAAGACGATTGACCCCACGGCCAAGCGTTTTTTGAAAAGCAAAAAGCATGTGTGAAGGGGGCTGCTGCAAAATGCATTGCATTTTGCAGCAGCCCCCTTCGAACAAAACGGTTCTCCGCATCAAAAGGCTTTTTAGGGCCTCTGTGTATGGGTGCATCTGCGCCTTGTCACCCTTTTGGGGAGTAATTTTGATTTGGAATACGGTATTTGATGACGAGGCGTTACGAGGCGCAGGAAACAGCAAAAAGCGGGAGAATCAGGCAGGGGGAGCTTAGCATGATACGTAATATTGTTTTTGATTTTGGCAATGTGATTGGGCGCTACAATTCGGAGGAACTGATTGGCCGGTTTTGCCAAGCGCAGGCAGATCGCCAGGCGTTCCGTCAGGCCATTTTTTATGATTGGGCTTCATTAGATGCAGGCCGAATCTCCTATGAGGTTTATACCGCACAGGCGCTGGAACGGCTGCCCAGCCGACTGCATACGGCTGCCCGCGCTTTTTTTCGTGATTGGTACCGCTATCTGCCCTATATGGACGGTATTCCAGAACTGATAGCGGATTTAAAGGATCAAAATGTGCCGCGCTATCTTTTATCAAACGCATCTGTTTTTTTTGCACAGCATCTGGATTTTTATGACGCTGTACAGGGCTTTGACGGAATTGTCATTTCAGGCGAAGTGCAAATGGCAAAACCGGAGCCGGGGATTTACACCTATCTGCTGACGAAATATGCGCTTCGCCCAGAGGAATGCTTTTTTATTGACGATCTGGAGGAGAATATTAGGGCCGCCCGGCAGTGCGGGATGGAGGGCTACGTTTTTGACGGCGATACGCCCCGGCTGAGAAAAGCTATATTCTCCCGCTTAGGGCGGTAGCCTGCCCTTGCAAAACGGCGCAAAATGGGCTACGATTAACACATGATGTAAAAAGGGGGACTTGCCATGAAAATACAGGAATCGGGCGAAAATTATCTTGAGATGATTCTTATGCTAAAAAATGAAAAGGGCAGCGTGCGGTCAATTGACGTGGCGCATGCCCTTTCCGTTACCAAGCCCAGCGTTTCAAGGGCAATGTCCATTTTGCGCCAGGCGGGTCATATCACGATGGATGGGGAGGGTTTTCTGAGCCTGACGGCCTCTGGACGCGAGATTGCGGAGCGGATTTATGAGCGCCATCGGCTTTTAACAGAGTATTTAACGGCGCTCGGCGTCAGCCCTGAAATAGCGGCGCAGGATGCCTGCCGGATGGAGCATGTGATCAGCCAGGAGTCGTTTGATAAAATCCGCGCGCATGTTTCAGGCGGGAAATTGTGATCGAGAATGAAACAGAATTTATATGGAAAAAACGCCGCCCAGATGCTGAGCCTACGTTTTCAGGCGCAGCATCCAGTGGTCGCACTTTTGTATTATTGTGAAATGTTTGCTGCGCTGTTTCTTTTTGATAGCTTGTTCTACACCGCTGTGATTTTGATCTGGATGATGCCGCTTGCCTGCCGGACGGCGGGTATACAGAAAACACTGCGCCTTTTGGGCGGTGCGGTTTTGCTGGGCGGGCTGCTTTTGGTGTTGAATCCGCTTTTGAATAGTGATGGAATTCATATCCTGTTTTATCTCGGGGAACGTCCGGTAACGATGGAATCGCTGCTCTACGGCGCGCATAATCTGCTGCTGATTGCGGCGCTGCTAATGGTGTTCCCCTCGTTGAATGTGCTGCTGGACAGCGAGCGCATTTTATTCCTCTTTTCCCGCCTGATGCAGACGAGCGCGCTGATTTTGAGCATGTCCATGCGTTTTGTTCCGCTGCTTACCCGCCGTGCGCGGGAATTGCGGCAGCTGCACCGGCAGGATGGAGAAGGCCTGCCTGCACGATTGAGCCATGCAGGGAAGTTGCTCGGCGCGCTGCTGGATTGGACGATGGAGGAGGGCATGCAATCCTCCCGAACACTCCGGGCGCGTGGATACGGCGCGCAGAGCCGAAGCTTTTATGGAGTATTCCGCTTTACCGCCCGCGATGCAGGAGCAAGCTGCTTGTTGTTGACAAGCTTGGGCTTGATGATTGGCCTGCGCATCCTTGGCGCGGGGAAATGGCTTTATTTTCCCGCCTTTGAGGCGCCGCATATGGATTTTCTCCAGGCGGCGGGCCTTACCGTGCTATGCCTTACGTGCGGTTATCCGTTCCTACTGGAGGCTGGAAGCCGGACGCTATGCTGGATTGCCGCGCACAGAAGGAGGGAGCTTCTTGTCTGATCAACAGCAGATGATTGCGCTGCGGGACTATAGCTTTACCTATGCGATGGGGATAAAGCCTGCCCTGCGGCATATTTCCCTGGAAATCCAGGAGGGGGATTTTATCGTCCTCTGCGGTGCGTCCGGCAGTGGAAAAAGCACTTTGCTCGAAGTGCTGAAGCCGGATATTACCCCCTGTGGGGCCTCAGAAGGGGCGATTGAAACAGCACTTTCACCGCAGGAGGCAGCAATCGTTTTTCAAGATCCGGAATCGCAGTTGCTGACAGCTAGCGTGCTGAGCGATTTGGCGCTTCCAATGGAAAACTGCGGCTTGCCTCCTCAGATCATGCGCCGCCGTATGGCGGAAACGGTGAGCTTTTTCGGGCTCGAACATTTGCTGCACAAAGGGCCGGAGCTTCTCTCCGGCGGGGAGAAGCAGCTAGTTTCCCTTTGCGCTGCGCTCATGATGCAGCCGAGGCTGCTGCTACTTGATGAGCCTACCGCGCAGCTCGACCCGATTGCGGCGCGCGCTTTTTTTGATATGCTCCGCCGTGTGCATGAGGAGCTGGGGATTACCGTTGTGCTGGCGGAGCACCGGCTCGATGAGGCAGCGGCGCTTTGCAGCAGCCTAATGCTCCTGCAAAACGGCGAAATACGATATAGTGGAGCGCCGGAAAAGGTCTTTCGACGGATTTGGCGCGAGCAGGATGCAGCGTTTCTTCCGTTTGTGCCGCAGCTGCCGCTGTGTTCTTTGGCGCTGGATGCGGAAAAACCGCTCGCCCTGACGCCGCCTGCGCTGCGGGAACGCATCCGTCCTCTTTTGCCGGGGGGCTGGAAAAAGGAGGCGTCTGGGACGGAACCGTCCTATGGGAAACCGGTGCTTTTCTTTCGAGATGTGTGCTTTGCCTATGAGAAGGGGGAACCAGTGCTGCAAAATCTGCGCATGGAGCTTAGAGAATGGGAGCTCCTTTGCCTGCTCGGCGGAAACGGCAGCGGGAAGAGCACGCTTTTGAAGCTTGCTGCGGGAATTTTGACGCCGCATGCAGGGTGGGTTCAACGGAGAAAAGGCTTGCGGATCGGTTATTTGCCGCAAAGCTTGCAGGCGTGTTTCCTGGCCGATACGCTGGCGGAAGCGCTTGCTGACAGCCGCCGGCGGGGAGGCTGCTCCGTAGAGGAGCAGGAGCGCATGGTGGCCGCCTTTGAGCTGGAGGCGCTACTCGGCCGCCACCCTTATGATCTCAGCGGTGGAGAGCAGCAGCGGGCGGCCTTTGCTTCACTTTTGCTTCGCCGCCCGGATGTGCTGTTGCTCGATGAACCCACGAAAGGGCTTGACCCAGCGGCGAAATCTTTTTTGGGAGAGATGCTGCACCGGCTGCACATGCCGGTTTTGCTTGCTACACATGATATCGCCTTCGCGGCAGCCTTTGCGGACCGCTGCGCCATGCTCTTTGATGGCGCGCTGGCAGATGCTTCTCAGCCGCGCAGATTTTTTCAAGGAAGCCGGTATTATACCACTGTGATTGGCCAAGCGCTTTCTCCTCTTGGCTGCGATGCGATTTTATATGAGGATGTGCTTTCGTTATGCGGGCGAAAAGAGCGGGAATGACACTGGGCGGCGGTTGCCTTGCGGCGGCGCTGCTGGCGGCGTTTTTGCAGAAAGGGGAGGGCTCCTTTTTGCCCGCGCTGCTGCTTGCGGTGAGCGGTGTGCTGCTGGTGCTCTTTGCGGGCTTTGAGCGTAGCCGTGCAGGAGCGCAGGCGGTGGTGCTGATCGCTCTGCTGTCGGCCGTTTCCTGTGCGGGCCGGGTTTTATTCGCGGGCCTTCCAAGCGTGCAACCTTCCTCGAGCCTGATTATTTTGACGGGGATCGTATTCGGCCCGCAGGCGGGGTTTATGACGGGCGCGATGACGGCTCTAACCTCTAATATGCTCTTGGGGCAAGGGCCGTGGACGGTTTGGCAGATGTCGGCTTGGGGGATGATGGGGCTATCCTCCGGCTTGCTTCAGCGACTGCTAAAACGGCACGGGCTCCTGCTTTCGCTGTATGGATGCGTATGGGGCTTTTTATTCGGCTGGTTTATGAATCTCTGGACGGTATCCGGTGGCTTTTTCGGGCCGTTTTCCCTGCGGGCGGTGGTGGCGGCATGCGCGGCCTCTCTTCCGCTTGATTTGGCTCATGCGGCCTGTAATTTGCTGCTTCTCCTTTTGTTCGCAAAGCCGTTTTTGCGGAAAATGGAACGGATTGCCGTAAAATATGGGCTTAAACAGCAAATTTAAAGCTGTTTTGAAAAGGAGAAAACAAAAAGGTGGGAACCGCCAGTGCGGCTCCCACCTTTTGTGATATGAATTTATTGGCGTGAAAGCGTCAAACGCTGATCTCCACCTCAAGCCCTAGCTCATCTGCACAGCGGTCGAGAATCGGGCGGATGTGTTCCGTTATAAATTCCTCCGTTTGCTGCGGGGCGCGGCCGACAAAATTCGCCGGATGCATGAGGGCCTTCAGCTCCTCAAGCGTGGTGCCAAAGAGCGGATCGTTTGCAATGCGTGCGAGCAAGTCGTTTTCACCGCCCTGCTCTTTGACGACTTTCCCGGCCGCCATGGAGTGCACACGGATTGCCTCGTGCAGCTCCTGCCGGTCGCCGCCGCGCTTGACGGCGTCCATCATAATGTTTTCCGTCGCCATGAATGGCAGCTCGGCCATCAGCCGCTTCTCGATGACCTTTGGATAGACTACCAGCCCGCTGACCACGTTGATATACAGCTCCAGTATCGCATCTGTTGCCAGGAATCCCTCCGCCACGCTGATGCGTTTGTTTGCGGAATCGTCAAGCGTGCGCTCAAACCATTGGGTAGAGGCGGTCATTGCCGGGTTCAGCGTATCCGCGACCACATAGCGGGCGAGGGAGGCAATGCGCTCGCTGCGCATGGGGTTGCGCTTATAAGCCATAGCAGAGGAACCAATCTGGTTCTTTTCAAATGGCTCCTCCACCTCCTTGAGATGCTGCAAAAGCCTTAAATCGCTCGAAAATTTGGCTGCGGATTGTGCAATGCCGCTCAGGACGGAAAGAACCTGGCTATCCACCTTGCGGGGATAGGTTTGGCCGGAAACCGGGAAACAGGCCGCAAAGCCCATTTTCTCCGCAATTTTTTGATCAAGCTGTTTTACCTTGCTGTGATCGCCATTGAACAGCTCCAAGAAACTTGCCTGCGTGCCCGTGGTGCCCTTGGAGCCGAGCAGCTTCATCTGCGAAAGTTGGAATTCAAGCGATTCAAAATCAAGCAGCAAATCTTCCAGCCACAGGGAAGCGCGCTTGCCGACGGTGGTCGGCTGAGCGGGCTGGAAGTGAGTAAAGGCGAGGCAGGGCAGGTCTTTATACGCCAGCGCAAACTGCGCGAGCTTATCCATGAGGTTCACAAGCTTTTTGTGAATCAGACGCAGGCCCTCGGCCATTGTGATGATATCCGTATTGTCGCCCACATAGCAGGATGTGGCGCCTAAATGGATGATTGGCTTTGCCTTGGGGCACTGCACGCCATAGGCATAAACGTGGGACATCACATCGTGCCGCACCAGCCTTTCACGCTCCTGGGCAATTTCGTAGTTGACGTCATCCTGATGTGCTTTCAGCTCGGCGATCTGCTCATTTGTGATCTCCAGGCCGAGCTCTTGCTCACTTTCAGCGAGCGCAATCCAGAGCCGCCGCCAAGTGCGGAATTTGAAATCCGGGGAGAAGATATATTGCATCTCCCTGCTGGCATAGCGGGAGTTGAGGGGGGATTCGTAACGATCTTTCATTCAATGCCTTCCTTTCCTAAAACGGGTGCGTTTAGAGATGAATTATGTCCGGCGGCATGCTTCGTGTTTTTCGTGATCCTACCAGCCGGCTGCTTTGAGAGGAAATTGCCGTTGATTTCATCCAGCGGAATGGGGTATTCCCCTGTAAAGCATGCGTCGCAGAAGGTGCGTTCCTCCGTGCCGACGAGTGCATACAGGCTTTCGCAGCTTAGAAAGCCTAGGCTATCTGCCCCAATGGCTCGACAAAGCTCATCCACCGTGTGGCGGTTGGAGGTTAGCTCTTCGCGCGTAGGAATGTCCGTGCCGAAATAGCAGGGCCAATGGAGCGTTGGGGAAGAAATGCGCACATGCACCTCTTTTGCCCCCGCGTTCTTCAGCGCGCGGATAATGTTCGCGCTCGTTGAGCCGCGCACAATGGAGTCATCCACCATGACGATGCGTTTGCCTGCCACGCTTTGCCGCAGGACGTTTAATTTGATGTTGATGCTGGCCTCCCGCTCGCCCTGCTCCGGCTTGATGAAGGTGCGGCCCACGTAATTGTTGCGCACGAAGCCAGCCTCATAGCGAATGCCACTCTCCTGTGCATAGCCGATGGCGGCATCCAGGCCGGAATCTGGCACGCCGATCACGATATCAGCCTCCACGGGATGCTCCTGTGCCAGCAACGCCCCCGCGCGCAGCCTTGCTGCGTGGACGCGCACGCCGTCGAGCGTAGAGTCGGGCCGCGCGAAATAGATATATTCAAACACACACATGCGCCGAGGTTGCTCTGCGCAATGGGTGCGTATACTGCGCAACCCACCGGCATCCACGACGACGACTTCGCCGGGCTCTACATCGCGGATAAACTCTGCATTGACAGCATCAAGCGCACAGGTTTCGGATGCAATCACGTAGGAACTGCCTAGGCTGCCGATTACAAGCGGTCGGAAACCGAACGGATCCCGGGCTGCAACCAGCTTTTGCGGGCTCATCACCAACAGGGAATAAGCACCCCGGATGCGCCCCATCATGCGCACTACAGCCTGCTCGACGCTTCCCGCCGCAATGCGCTCCTGCGCGATCACATGGGCGATCACTTCAGAGTCAATTGTCGTCTGGAAGATCGCGCCTCCCCCTGCAAGCTCCTCCCGCACGGTTTCGGCATTCGTCAGATTGCCGTTGTGTGCGATAGCAAGGCGGCCTTTTACATAGCGCATCAGAAGCGGTTGGCAATTTTGCACGAGGCTCCCGCCCGCTGTGGAGTAGCGGACGTGGCCGATTGCGGCCTGCCCTGGCAGAGAGGCAAGCACGCCTTCATCGAACACCTCGCTGACCAGACCCATAGCCCGATGAACGCTCAGCACGCCCTGGTCGCTGACCGCGATGCCGCAGCTTTCCTGCCCGCGATGCTGTAGGGCGTAGAGGCCGTAATAAACGGCCTGCGCCGGGGGCGTTTCCAGATCGCCGTAAATGCCAAATACGCCGCACTCCTCGTGCAGCGTGTCAAAGGGCGGCCGGTTTCTCAAATGCGTTTCCTCCAAACAGTATCGATCACAGATGCCGGCGCGCCGGCATCTGTGATTTAAAATTTGATTTATTTCAGGCCCAAGCGTTTCGCCATCTCATCATAGGCCTCTTCTACACTGCCCATATCGCGGCGAAAACGGTCCTTATCGAGCTTTTCATGTGTGGTCATATCCCAAAAACGGCAGGTGTCGGGGGAGATTTCGTCCGCTAAGATGATCTGGTCATGATAACGGCCGAACTCGAGCTTGAAGTCGATCAGCTCCACGTTGACGCTGGCAAAGTAGTTGCACATGATTTCATTGATTTTGAGCGCCATGGAGCGGATGGCATCGATATCCTCCTGCGTTGCAAAGCCGCATGCGATCGCGTGGGAATCATTGATCATCGGGTCGCCGAGCGCATCGTCCTTATAGCTGAACTCGAGAACGGGGCAGAGAAGCTGCGTGCCCTCTTCCAGGCCGAGCCGCTTTGCCATGGAGCCAGCCGCCTTGTTGCGGATGATAACCTCTAGAGGGACGATCGTAACACGCTTGACCGCAGTTTCACGATCGCTGAGCTCCTCGACGAAATGCGTGGGAATCCCTTCCTTTTCGAGCATCTTGCACATGAAGTTGGACATTTTGTTGTTGATGACGCCTTTGCCGGTGATCGTCCCCTTCTTTAACCCGTTAAAGGCGGTTGCGTCGTCTTTATAGTCGACGATCAGGATATCCGGGTCCTGCGTCGCATACACCTTTTTGGCCTTGCCCTCGTAAAGCATCTCTTTCTTCTCCATGAATACATCCTCCGTTTGATATAAAATATTTTGGATCAGCAGGATTAAAAATGAGAAAACCGGAAACCGCAGCGCTGGAAAGCGATACGGTTCCCAGATTCTTGTTTAAAAAACGCTGGCAATGCGTTCGATTGCTTCCACAGTGCGCGCCGCGTCGCCGAATGCAGTTAGGCGGAAATAGCCCTCGCCTGCCGGGCCGAATCCGGAGCCCGGCGTGCCGACAACCTGCGCCTTTTCAAGCAACTGATCAAAAAATGCCCAGGAGGTGAGGTCATCCGGTGTTTTGAGCCAGATATAGGGGGAGTTCACTCCGCCCCAAGCTTGGAAGCCTGCGCCGCGCAGCCCCTCCGCAATCACGCGGGCATTTCGCTGATAATAACCAATGATTTTGCGCACCTCGCGCCGGCCTGCATCAGAATAAACCGCCTGTGCCGCGCGCTGGGTAACATAAGAGACGCCATTGAACTTGGTTGCTTGCCTGCGCGCCCAGAGGTTGTTGAGAGAAACGCCGTTTCTCTTCAGCTCTTTGGGGACAACCGTGTAGGCACAGCGTACGCCCGTAAAGCCGGCAGTTTTGGAATAGCTTCGGAATTCAATCGCACAGTTTTTTGCACCCTCGATTTGATAAATACTGTGGGGAATACCCTCCTGTGTGATATAGGCTTCGTAGGCGGCGTCGTAGAGGATCACGCTGCCTTCGCGGTTTGCATAATCGACCCACTGCTTCAGGCCGTCAAAGTCAATGGCCATACCGGTGGGATTATTAGGAAAGCAGAGATAAATCAAATCCGCATGCTCCGTGGGGAGCTCCGGCAAAAAATGATGCTCTGCCGTGCAGGGTAGATAGACAAAATTGCTCCACCGGCCGTTTGCCAATAGATCTCCGGCTCGCCCCGCCATTACATTCGTATCCACATAGACCGGATAGATCGGGTCGCACACCGCGACGGTATTCTCCACCCCGAAGATATCTCCGATGTTTCCAGTGTCGCTCTTCGCGCCGTCGCTGACGAAGATTTCATCCGCGGCAAGGGAAACGCCGTAGGCGGCAAAATCATATTTTAAAATTTTATCCAAAAGGAAATCCTGCCCATACTCCGGCGGGTAACCGTGGAAGCTTTCCTCCTGCGCCATTTCGTCAACAGCCTTGTGCATCGCATCAATGACAGCCGGAGGCAAGGGGCGGGTGACGTCGCCGATACCCAGGCGAATGATATCCGCCTGGGGGTGCGCCTGCTGATAAGCCGCTATTTTTTGAGCGATGGTGGAGAAAAGATAGCTACTTGGAAGCTTCAGGAAATTTTCATTGATTTTCATCGGTCCGATCACCCTTTCTTTAAATTGTTACAAAGTGGAAAACGGGCTATTGCCCGAACTCCTTCGGATTGCATTCGCAGTCGCAAACGAACGCGGCGGGGCCAGTCATCCAAACGGTATCGGCGCGTTCATCCCACTCAATCTCGAGGTCTCCGCCGCGCAGATGGACGAGCACCCGCCGGCCTGTCCGGCCGTTCAGAACGCAGGCGACTGCCACAGCGCACGCGCCCGTGCCGCAGGCCCAGGTTTCACCGCTGCCGCGCTCCCACACACGCATTTTGACCTCGTGGTCATTGATGACGTTGACAAACTCCGTGTTGACCCCCTCCGGGAAGAGCGGGTCACGCTCAAATTTCGGGCCGAAGTCCTCCAGTGGGAATTTGCCCACGTCGAGAAAATCCTCAAACACCACACAGTGCGGGTTTCCCATCGAAACGCAGGTGATATGTGCATGGATGGGCTTTGCGGCGCGTTCATTCTCTATTTTAACCCGTTGGTTGACAATTTTGTCCCCCGGCAGCCTGACCGGGATTTCGGCGGGCGTAAGGATTGGCCTGCCCATATCGACGCGCACGGTTTTGACGGCGCCGCCTTCGATGTTGAGATAGAGTGTTTTGATTCCGCTGAGGGTTTCAACGGTAATCACATCTTTTTTGACGAGCCCACGGTCATAGACGTATTTGCCCACGCAGCGGATTCCGTTTCCGCACATCTTGCCGCGCGAGCCGTCGGCGTTGTAAATATCCATTTTGCAGTCGGCAATTTCGCTCGGCTCGATGAGGATGATGCCGTCGGAGCCGACGCCGAAGTGGACATCGCTGAGCCGGACGGACAGTTCCGCCGGATTCAGAACAGGGTCTTCGAAGCAGTTGAAATATAGGTAGCAGTTGCCGATGCCGTGCATCTTTGTGAATTTCATCGAATCACCCTTTCTCATATCGCCTTCACGCCGTGGAAGAGCACGTTGCGTGCGGTATCCGCCATGCGCATACCGGTCGCCATGCTTCGCTTCTGGAGCAGACGGTAAGCCTCGGGTTCAGAGAGCGAAAGCTCCCGCATGAGCAGCGCTTTAGCCCGAGCTACCAGCTCCTTTTCGCCGCTGGAGCGGCCCTGCTCGCCATGCGTGCCGCAGGCAATGCCCGATGCACATGCAAGCGTTTGTACCATGCCGATGAATTCCAAGCGGTTGAGCGGCAGGTGAAGGCTCACCACATTGCTGTAGCCCTGCACAGGGATCTGGCCGGAGGAAACTAGCTCAATCAGATCAAACCCATCCGGCAGCATTTGGGCGAGCTGCGCAGGGGAAAGATCGGGCAGCCGCGCGCAGATTACCACGCCATTTGGTAGGGCGCTCACGGCCGTAAGCACCTCCGCGCCTGAGGAATAGACGCCCGCTACGGAAAACGATGCATTCAAAAGCACTTTTTTCATCTGAGAGGCGGCCTGTGCACGCGGAAGGGCGAGAAGGATAGATTTCACGGTGCCTCACCTTCCCCTTCTCCGCCGCCTATTTTTATAACCTATATTATATAGCCTGCCCTGATAGAAATCAATTGTCAGATTGCGCGGGATCGGCTTTCCATGCATTTCAAAAATGGGCATGTTGTCAGAGAGGGAGGCAGGCTTCTTCCTGCTTCAGAAGCGGGTGGTATGGGCACAAATGCTTACGCTTCCGGCAAGCCATGGATGATACTGCCGCGTGGTGCTGAGGCAGCCGGTAGGGGCGCAGGATTTCAAGAGAGATAGAAGCCTTTTCTAGAATGCTGATCCCTGCCGCAATGGGTATGGAGCAACGCCCTGGTTGTTTATTTATGCAACTGAATGCATAAACTTGCATATTTTTTCTGTGTATTGCGGCAAGATAGAATAATCTATGTATAATGGCCGAGAAGCAAGCAATTAGAGAGGTATAATTTGTGCGCAATGCCGTTCTTTCACCTGCCCGCCTGTTTTATGTGGATTCCTGTTGAATTTTGAAAAGAAACATGCTAATATTAACGTTTAGAGGAAGGGGATAGGCCAAGCTCTGCCCCTTTTACGCACGGCGTTATGCTTCCCTTCGCGGGAAACAGCGGGGACCGGCAGACGCGCCGAACCCGCTTCTTTTTTTGCCCGTTTGGGCGCAATGAATTTATCAGGAAGGCACGGTGAAGCCAGTGAGAGCTTATCTGGTTCTGGAAGATGGTTCCATCTATGAGGGCGAGGCCCGCGGCGCATTCCGCGAGATGGCATGCGAGGTCGTTTTCAACACCTCTATGACCGGGTACCTTGAAATTTTGACCGATCCGTCCTATGCCGGGCAGGGCGTGGTGATGACGTACCCGATGATCGGCAACTACGGCGTTAGCCGCGAGGATTTTGAATCCATCCGTTTGCAGCCGTGCGCATTCTTTTTGCACGAGCTGTGCGACACGCCTTCCAATTTCCGCAGTACCGCTTCTCTGGAATCGGTGCTCAACGAATTTGATATTCCCTGCATCGTCGGCCTTGATACGCGCGCGATTGTCAAAAAACTCCGGGAAAGCGGCACCATGCGCGGTATGATGACCGACGATATTTCTAATATGAAGCACTGCATGGAGGTGATCGGGGCGTTCCGCCAGGTTGGCCTTGTGGAATCCGTGAGCATTACAAAGCCTGAGATCGTGGGCGAAGGCAACACCGGCCCCAAGATCGCACTGATGGATTTCGGCGTGAAGCGCAATATCGCGCGGAGCCTGGCAAGCCGCGGCTGTGAGGTCACCATCTACCCCTGCTTCGCCACAGCGGAGGAGATCATCGCCGCGAAGCCGGACGGGCTTATGCTCTCCAACGGCCCCGGCGACCCGAAGGACTGCAAAGGGATCATCCGGGAGATCGCGAAGCTTTACGATTACGGGATGCCCACCTTCGCCATCTGCCTAGGGCATCAGCTCATGGCGCTCTCCCAGGGCGGCGATACCGAGCGCATGAAATACGGCCACCGCGGCGCGAACCATCCAGTGAAGTTTCTGGAGGAGGACCGCTCCTACATCTCCTCGCAGAACCACGGCTATATGGTCAAGGCCGAGGGCCTGCCACGCAACGCGGAGGTCAACTGCGTCAACGTAAACGACGGCACAGTTGAGGGCGTCGTCTACCACGGAAAGCCGGTTTTCACCGTTCAGTTCCATCCGGAGGCTTCCCCCGGCCCACATGATACATCGTTTCTGTTCGACAAGTTTATCCGCATGATTGAGAAGGAGGAGCTGCAATGATCGATCAAAGCATTAAAAAAGTCCTTGTCATCGGTTCCGGCCCCATCATCATCGGCCAGGCGGCGGAGTTTGACTATGCCGGCACGCAGGCCTGCCGCTCCCTGCATGAGGAGGGCGTGGAGGTTGTGCTTGTTAACTCCAACCCCGCCACGATCATGACGGATAAAGACATTGCGGATAAGGTCTACATTGAGCCGCTGACCATCCCAACCGTGCGCCGCGTGCTGGAGGTGGAGAAGCCCGATTCCATCCTGCCCACCCTGGGCGGACAGACGGGCCTGAACCTCGCCATGGAGCTCGAGGAGAAGGGCATCTTGAAGGAGCTCGGTGTGCGGCTGATCGGCATTAACGCAGATGCGATCAAGAAGGCGGAGGACCGGCAGGCGTTTAAAGATACCATGCTTTCCATCGGCGAGCCGTGCGTTGCCTCCAAGGTGGTGGAAACGGTGGAGGATGCGCTGGAATTCTCCGCCTCCATCGGTTATCCGGTCATCGTCCGCCCGGCCTATACGCTTGGCGGCACCGGCGGCGGCATCGCGGATGATGAAGAGGAACTGCGCGAGATCGCGCACAACGGCATCCGCCTTTCCCGCGTGGGGCAGGTGCTCATTGAGCGCTGTATCGCGGGCTGGAAGGAAATTGAATACGAGGTGATGCGCGATTCCAAGGGCAACTGCATCACCGTCTGCAATATGGAAAACCTCGACCCGGTGGGTGTACATACGGGCGATTCGATCGTCGTTGCGCCCAGCCAGTCGCTCTCAGATAAGGATTACCAGATGCTGCGCTCCTCTGCGCTCAACATTATTTCCGCCTTGGGCATCCAGGGCGGGTGCAACGTGCAGTACGCATTGAACCCAGATTCCTTTGAATACGCGGTGATCGAGGTGAACCCCCGCGTTTCCCGCTCCTCCGCGCTGGCCTCTAAGGCGACGGGCTACCCGATTGCGCGCGTGGCGGCGAAAATTGCGCTGGGGTTGGGGCTCGACGAAATCCCGAACGCAGTCACGGGCAAGACCTTTGCAAGCTTCGAGCCCGCGCTCGACTACTGCGTGGTGAAATTCCCCAAGTGGCCGTTTGATAAATTCGTCACCGCCAAGCGCACGCTTGGCACGCAGATGAAGGCGACCGGCGAGGTCATGGCGATCTCCCGTTCGTTTGAGGCGGCGCTTTTAAAGGCGGTCCACTCGCTGGAGGAGCACCGCGAGAGCCTGATGGTGCCCGCTCTTCTGGAGATGAATGATGAAGCGCTCATTGAGCAGCTTCACCACATTGACAACGAGCGCATTTACGCGGTTGCCGCCGCAATTTATAACGGAATCCCACTGGAAACCATCCATGCAATCACAAAGATTGACTACTGGTTTCTCTATAAAATTCAATCCATTACGGATATGGAGAAAAAGCTGCGCAGCGGCGTAAGCGATAAAGAAACACTGCTCAAGGCCAAACAGATGGGCTTTTTAGATAGCGTGATTGCCAAGGATATCGGCATCACGCCCGCTGCGGTGAAAAACATGCGCAAGATGTGGGGCATCCAGCCCGCCTTCTCTGTGGTTGATACCTGCGCCGCCGAATTCCGGGCGCAAACGCCGTATTACTACTCCGACTACGGGGTGGAGAACGAGGTGGACCCCTCCTGCGACCGCAAAAAGGTGCTTGTGCTCGGCTCCGGCCCAATTCGCATCGGGCAGGGCATCGAGTTTGACTACTGCTCCGTGCACTGCGTCTGGGCGCTAAAAAAGGCGGGCTGCGAAACGGTGATCGTCAATAACAACCCGGAAACGGTTTCCACGGATTTTGACGTGGCGGATAAGCTCTATTTCGAGCCGCTCACGCCCGAATACGTGACCAATATCGTTGAGCTCGAAAAGCCGGACGGCGCGATCGTCCAGTTCGGCGGCCAGACGGCCATTAAGCTCACCGAAACGCTCAACGATCTCGGCGTGAAAATCCTCGGCACGGACGCCGACCATGTGGACGCGGCGGAGGACCGCGAGCGTTTTGACGAAATCCTGGAGCAGTGCGCCATCCCGCGCCCGAAGGGGCAAACGGTATTCACGGAGGAAGAGGCGCTTGCCGCCGCGCATATGCTGGGCTACCCCGTGCTGGTGCGCCCGAGCTACGTGCTCGGCGGGCAGGGCATGCAGATTGCCGCTTCCGACGCGGACATCTGCGAATTCATGGCGATCATCAACCGCACGATTCAGGATCACCCGGTGCTGGTTGATAAATACCTCATGGGGCAGGAGGTGGAAGTGGATGCGATCTGCGACGGGCGCGATATCCTTATCCCCGGCGTTATGGAGCATATCGACCGCGCGGGCATCCATTCCGGCGACTCGATCTCCGTTTATCCCGCCGTCAGCTTGAGCCGGAAGGTGCAGGATACGATCGTGGATTACACCCGGCGCCTTGCGTCCGCGTTGCAGGTGGTCGGCATGATGAACATCCAGTTCATTGTTTATAACGAAACGGTTTATATTATCGAAGTGAACCCCCGCTCCTCCCGCACGGTGCCCTATATCAGCAAGGTGACCGGCATCCCCGCCATTGCGCTCGCAACACGCGCCATGCTTGGCGAGCGGCTGGCCGATATGGGCTATGGCACTGGGCTTTATCGCCACAGCGGCTATTACGCGATCAAAATGCCGGTGTTCTCCTTTGAGAAAATTCTCGGAGCGGATACGAGCCTAGGCCCGGAGATGAAATCCACCGGCGAGGTGCTTGGCATCTCTAGGAGTTATGATGAAGCGTTGCTCAAGGCCTTTGACGGCGCGGGCGTGCATCTGCCGAAGGATGGCAAAATCATCGTCACCGTTCGCGATAAGGATAAGGCGGAAATCTGCGAAATGTTCAAAAACATGAAGGATATGCAGTTCCGGCTCTATGCAACGCCCGGCACGCGCAAGGCGCTCATGGCAGCGGGCGTGCCGGCTGAGCCGATCAACAAAATCTCCGGCGATTCGCCGAATATCCACGATATGCTCGCGGCGGAGGATGTTTCCCTCATCATCAACACGCCCACGCACGGCAGGCTTGAAAACCGCGACGGCTTTAAGCTGCGCCGCCTGGCGGTGGAGGCGGGCTGCTCCTGCCTGACGAGCCTGGACGCTGCGAAGGCAATCATGGAGAGCACGCGGATTGTGGAAGCGGATACGGTGAATTTGACGGATATCGCAACGCTGTAAATTGAAATTAAAAAGATCCCCGGCTGCCTGCGGCGTATTGGATTGCGCCGTGGGCATTTTTGTTTTCTTGACTTTTGCAATGACGATGCTATCATGAAGATAAGAGAATCAAAAGGGGGCGTAAAATTGAAAAGAACAAAATTTTTGTCTATTTTGCTCACAGCATTGCTTTTATTGACCCTACCCGCCTGCGGCGGCTATCAGACACTAACTCATATTACAGCGCGCGACGGGCTCTCTGGCCAATCCTTCTCTGCGAAGCTTGTTGCCCGGCGTGGGGAGGTTGGCGGTTCCTTTACGAGCTTTGTATCGTCAGACTCATTGATCGAGTTAAAAGAAAAAATACAGAAGCGCGCCGTCGACGCAGAAAATATAGATACGGCCGTCTATCAGGAACAATATATTTTGTTCACAAAGAAAGAAGCTGAAAGCTCTGCTTTCTTCCTGCTCGCGCGCGTACCGAATGATGAGGGCGACGAACAGCAGCGCTACGCCCTGTTTGCCCCGGTGGCAAGCTTCGGCGAGATAGAGACGGGCGGCGGGGAAAGCTTGGTATATTTCCCCTATCATCTGGTGAAAAATGCGGAAATCCAGATGTACCCCGGGCAGTCCGTCATCCCGGAGGGCACGGACTATCCGGCGGATGCGGAGATCGATGCGTTCGAGGCGTTTTATCAGGCGCTTGCGGCCGGTGAAACGCAGCGCGAGGGCGATGTGCTAAAGGTCAAGAATACAAAGAGCGGCAAAACAATGCAGCTCACGTTTTATGAGGGGCAGGGAAGGAAAATGGTGCGGTTTTCAGCCGCCCCTTCCGCTGAAAACTGACGGTATCCATTGCAATCAAAAATAGCCCCAGCCCCGCATAATATGGCGGAGCCGGGGCTTGGTTACGTTTGCTATCTGGGCCGTTTTCCCTTGTGTTTGCGCAGCTCTATCACGGTTTGCCCGGCGTTGTAAGAGGCGCGAATGGTTTTGACCCGCGTGCTGGTGAGATCGTTTCGCACCATGTTTTTAAGCACTTGCCCATGGCTGTAGCCGTGAATGACAATGATTTCCCTCACCTCTTCCGGTGCGTTGTCGATGAGCAAATCGAGCCGAAAACGGGCTTCGCGCGCATGCATGCCATGGATGTCGACAATCATCTGGCTGCCCTGCCGGGTTACCTGAAACAAACGGAAAATCTCCCCTCTGGAATGAATTCAGAAAAAGGAGCAGAGAGCAACTGCTCCCTGCCCCATTGCAAGTTGTGGCTACTGCTTTTCATTCTCGCCCGACCGTGCGGCCTGTTTCTCCGCCTCGCGTTTACCCTCCGGTGTGTCGCGGTAATATTGCGTTTTCGGGTGGGGGTGCTCCCTGGATGCCCAGAGCTTTTCCGCCTCCGGGGCCCAGGCTGCGGCGAATTTATCACACTTTGCGCACAGCATTTCCGCGCTCTCCGGCGAAATGAGATCAGTGGATTTTGCACCCGTCTCCTCGATCATCCTGCGCAGGCAGTCAGGGTTCTCCAGCATCGGACAGGGGCGCAGATGGTTATCATTGAACGGCTGACCGCGCCAGTAGGCCTGGAACAGGGGGCGGCGCAGCGCCTCAATCAGCGTGTGTGTGCGAATGTTGGAATCCGAAAAATGGATGAATACGCAGGGCTCGATATCGCCCGCGGAATTGATGTGGAAATAGTTGCGTCCGCCCGCGATGCAACCGCCGACATATTCAGCGTCGTCCTGAAAATCAAAGACGAACATGGGTTTGCCGGTTTTGCCGTTACGCATTTTGCGCAGCCAATCATACATATGCTTTCTCTGCTCCGGCGTGGGAATTAGCTCTGGGTAGGCGTCGTGCCCGACCGGCATATAGTTAAAATACGCGCCGAACTTGACTCCCTTTTCAATCATTAGGTCGATGAATGCATCGCTTGTGACCGCATCGACATTCTGGCTTGTATAGCAGACTGAAATGCCGAAGAGCAGCTTATTCTTCTTGAGCAGGTCCATGGCGGACATGACCTTGTCGTAAACGCCTTCACCGCGGCGGGCGTCATTGCTTTCGCGCGTGCCTTCAATGCTGATGGCAAGGGCAAAGTTGCCTACCCGCTTCATGTCGTCGCAGAACGCCTGATCGACAAGCGTCGCGTTCGTATAGGCCAGAAAGGCGCAATCCGGGTTTTCTTCGCACAGGCGGATTACGTCATCCTTGCGCACGAGCGGCTCCCCGCCCGTGAACATATAAAAATGGGTGCCCATTTCCTTGCCCTGGCGGACAATCTCGCTGAGCTCTTCGTAGCTCAAGCTCTGGCGATGGCCGTATTCCGCCGCCCAGCAGCCCTTGCATTTGAGGTTGCAGGCACTGGTTGGGTCGAGCAGAATGATCCAGGGGATATTGCACTGGTATTTTTCACGATTCTCGCGCACGGTTTTTGTGCCGTGGTAGGCGGCGTGAAGTCCGAGCGCGAGAAACATTTTTTTGATTACGTCGCGGTCGATATCGCGCAGGATACTCATCGCAAACTGATTCCACACGTTCTCCGGGTCTTCCGCGCCTTTGCGGATCCCCTCCAGGGATTTTGCGGGAAAAAGGTTCCCAACGATGCCCTGGACCTTGTCCATCAGTTTCAGCAGGTTTGCCTGCGGATCCTTGTCCACATATTTGAGCAGCTGGTCGAGGACCGCCCCCGCCGCCGCGCGTTGCGCTTTATGCTTAACAGCCATTTGATTTGATCCCTCCCTATGGGCAAAAGAGCCCACCCTATTAGTGTACGTGATTGCGGAAGGGATGTCAATAAAAGAAGTGTGAACGAAGAATGAATTCGTGGTAGAATTCTTATTTTGTTACTTTTTTCTTATACTTTATCGTTCGCTGTGTACACATTGGAAGAGCCACGGTGAAAGTGGTGCCCTGTGTGTCGCTTTGCGCATGGATTTTGCCGTGGTGGGCCTGCACGATGCTCTGCGCGATCGAAAGGCCGAGGCCATAACCGCCCTGCGCACGGGTGCGGGAGCTGTCCACCCGGTAAAACCGCTCAAAGATATGGGGGATTTGATCCGCGGGAATTTGATCGCCGGTATTATGCACTGTTAGCACAGCCTTCTCCTGCAATTTTTGCAGCCGGAGCGTGACGGCGCCGCCCTCGCCGGAGTATTTCATGGCATTATCCAGCAGGATGGCGGTCATGCGGCGCAGCCGCTCCTCATCGCCTAGGAGCACCACGTCTTTTTCAATTTCGCTTGTGAGCGTTTTACTCTGCTCAAAGGCAAGAGACTCAAACAGCAGCACGCTGCTCCAGACCGTGTCGCTGAAATTCAGCTCAGAGAGCGTGAGCGCCTGCCGGACGTCGTCCGCCTGTGCGAGGAACAGCAGGCTCCCCACGAGCTCCTTCATATGGGTCGCCTCCGTCTGGGTGTATTCGAGCCATTTTGCCTGGCTCTGCACGGTTTCATCCCGGTGGGAGAGGACGATCCCCATGTTGGCGAGAATCACGGTCAAAGGCGTTTTTAGTTCATGGGAGGCATCCGCTACGAACTGCCGCTGCTGCCGCCATGATTTTTCGAGAGGACGCAGCGCCCATCGCGCGAGAAACAGGCTGATGCCAAAAAAGGCGAGCAGGCCAAAAAGGCCGACGAGCGCGGAGGTTTTTAGCAAGGAGGTCAGGCTTGCGATCTCGCCGGCGCGGTCCGCAAAGGCGATGCGGCTGCCCTGGATGAGAAAGCGCAGGCTTTCGCCACGGATAACGCCGGAGGTTTTTCCTTGTGCGCGTGCGGCCGATACGATGGCGTTTAGCGCGCCGTTGTCCATAACCGTCACGTTTTCGCCCACGACCCTCTGGACAGCGCCGCCGCCATCCAGCTCAACATAAAACGCGGCTGTCATCATTTTTTGCGGCGCTTTTCCGCCGGGCAGTTTGCCGCCGATTTCCCGCTTGGGAAAGGCGGTATCCCCTTCGCGCAGAACGCGCTCCATAGCCTGCACGCCGTCCATCTCCAGCCGGTGGTAGGAGGAGGCCAGCACCGCTGTGAAAACAATGGTCAGCACGAGTGTGACCAGAATCATATTGATCAACACAAACTTCCAACGCAGTTTATTCAGCATGGGCGTTTTCCTCCAGATGGTAGCCGAGCTTGCGCGCGGTGGCGATCTGCACCGTGCTGTGCAGAAAGGCAAGCTTTTTGCGCAGAAAGGAAATATAGGCCTCCACGTTATTATCCTCCGCCTCAGATTCGCTGCCCCAGATTTTTAGTAGTAGCGTCTCCTTGGAGAGGATAATCTTGGGGTTTGATAACAACAGGCGGATCACTTCAAACTCCTTGCGCCCCAAGCGAACGCTTTTTGCGCCACATTGCAGCGTATAAGCAGATAAATTGAGCGTTAAATCCCCAAAGGAGAGCTCGTTTAGCACCACATCGCCCTGCCTGCGGGAGAGGGCACGCACGCGAGCGAGCAGCTCCTCCGTGAAAAAGGGCTTGGTCAGGTAGTCATCCGCGCCGCAGTCAAGGCCTGTCACCTTATCCTGCACCTCGTCTTTTGCCGTCAGGAGCAGAACCGGCGTTTGATCTTTCTGCGCGCGCAATTCACGCACAATGTCAAACCCATTTCGTTTCGGCAGCATCACATCCAGCACGATCACATCGTAGATCCCGCTGAGTGCGTAATCGAGGCCGGCCTCTCCGTCGTGCACGATATCAGCCGTGTATTTATTTTCCTCCATAATCTGGCCAAGCGCTTCAGCCAGGCGGATTTCATCTTCCACAATCAGGATTCGCATTCGAAACACATCCCTTTGTTTTCAGTTTTTATATGTATGCGTCAAACAATGTGTTTGACGCTATTCTACGCCCTTCCTCTCCTTTTGCCCCTCGGCATTGTAACCAATTTAGCTGAAAGGATCCTGAAAGCCTTTTTTCAGAGGAATTTCAGAAAATGGGATTATACTGATAGCAATTTAGCAGGCGCGATGGATGCGCCGGCAAAGGAGGATTGGGATGGCCATTGCAACCTTTCGGAGGTATGAAAAGAAGTATCTGCTGACCCTGACACAGTATCAGACGCTCTTACCCTCGCTAGAGAAGCACATGGGCCTCGATAGCTACTGTGAAAACGGTGAGGATTATGAGATATACAGTCTATATTATGATACGAAACATCATGACTTGATCCGGCATTCCCTCTCGCACCCTTATTATAAAGAAAAGCTCCGCGTGCGCAGCTATCGCATTCCTCGTTCGCAGCAGGAGCCGGTGTTTGTAGAATTGAAAAAAAAGATTGGCGGCGTTACGGCAAAGCGCCGCGTGGAGCTCCCGCTGGGAGAGGCCTACCGGCTCCTTGCGGGCGGTGCGCTGCCCGTAATGCCTGATTACCTCTCGCGGGAGGTGCTTCGGGAGATCAGCTGTTTTTTAAACCTGTATGCGGTTCGTCCGGCGGCTTATATCAGCTACAAAAGGCTCGCGTTTACAGGGAAGGAAGATCCAACTCTGCGTGTCACCTTTGACCGTGAAATTTGCACACGGCGTGAACAGCTTTTGCTGGAGGCCGGCTCCTTCGGCGGGCTTCTGATTCCGGAGGATCAGCGCCTGATGGAGATTAAAACGCTAGGTACACTGCCGCTTTGGCTCGTGCGTGAGCTGTCCGCCCTAGAGATTTACAGCCGCGGCTTTTCCAAATACGGTACGGAATATCAGCAGTGGCTGCGGGCGGATCCGTGCGACGCCGCCCAAGTGCCCAGTGGAGAAAACGGGTTTCTTGATATATCCCATTTATTTGAACTAAGAAAGGGTCGATTTTGAATGCTGACGACTATTTTTTCTTCTATTGTGGATGAACTAACCCCGCTGAACGCGTTCCTGATTATAGGAGCTTCCCTGCTGCTGGGGCTGCTGATCAGCCTGACTTACTTGCTGACGCATCAAAAGGAGGGCTATACCCCCAGCTTCCCCGTAACGCTTATCATGCTCCCCGCCATCATCGCTGTTATCATCCTGCTGGTGGGCAATAATGTGGCGCGGGCGTTCAGCCTGGCCGGTGCGTTCTCCCTCATTCGTTTTCGTAGTGCGCCGGGCGATCCGAAGGATATCGCCTATGTGTTTTTCACTCTTGGCGTGGGGCTTGCGTGCGGCATGGGCTATATCGGCTATGCAGTGCTTTTTGCGATGATCCTCTGCGCGGCGATGGCTATTTTGCAGATCGTGCATTTTGGCCAACCGAAAACGGCGCGGATGACACTGAAGATTACTGTGCCGGAAAACCTTAATTTCCACGGCCTGTTTGACGATCTTTTAGAACGATATACGGTATTCTGGACGCGCAAAAAGGTGAAAACAAGTGATTTCGGCGCGCTGTTTGAGGTTGTCTATGATATACAAATGAAGGAGGAGGCTGAGCAAAAAGCGTTCCTCGACGCAATCCGCCAGCGCAATGGAAACCTGAATATTTCTCTGACGCTTGCGGGTGAGCAGGAGGGAACGTTTTAGCGCCGCTTCGCTATTTACTCTTTGACGTATTCATACCCCTTTCCATTTGGCTCCGCCCTGTGTGCATGCATCGGACGGAGCTCTTTTTGCGTTGCGCTCCCGCGTTGCATCGCATTTTTCTAGTAAGCCCCGCAACTTTGGCTTGAAGAATGTTTGACATTGGGGGTGGGAACGATTAAAATTCAGAAGAAGCTTATCAAAATCAAATTGAGCGATGCAATCAAATGGAGGAATGGATATGTTGCAGCAAATCGGAAGCGCCTTGCTTGCCGGCTTCCTGATTGTTTTACAGTTTGTGACCGGCGTGCTCGGGTATCTTGACGGCGTGCCGGGGAGCGGCTCAAGGCCCGTCGCCCCGCCGGAGAATATAACGCCAGCACAGAGCGTGACGCTCCGGGTGGCGACCTATAATGTGAAAAACTGCGTTGACGGCACGGCGGTGGAGGAGATTGCGCAGGATATCAACACAAACAGCCTTGATATCGTGTGCCTACAGGAGCTGGATCGCGGCGGCACGCGGGCGGGCGGCAAAAATCTGCTGCGTATGCTCTCGCAGAAAACACTGCCGTACTACCGCTTTTTCCCGGCGATTGGCTTGCCTGGTAATGAATATGGGATCGGCATTCTAAGCCGGTATCCGTTTGAGGCGGTGGAGCTGCACCGGCTGGAGACAGGCTTGGAGGAGGGCCGCGTGCTGGGAGGCGTGACCATCCGGGCGGATGGCATCCCTGTGCGTATTTATAATACGCACCTCTCTTTTGAACGAACGGAGCTTCGCACAAATCAGATTGCGGTAATCAGCAAAACGCTGCGGGGGAAAGCGCCCTGCCTGCTGATGGGGGATTTCAATATTCTGGATTTTTCCGAGCTGGATGGCTTTCAGGGGATGACGCCGGTCAACACGGCACAGCGCCCTATTGTAACCTTTCCCAGTGATGATGGCTCAGAGTATCCCTATCTCGATAATATTCTTTTTTCTGCCAGCGTGGAGTGCTGCTGGGCAAAGCCCTATGTCCAAACCGTATCCGACCACATCATGCTAATGGCCGAGGTCACGGTGGAAAACCCGGAGGTGTAGCCTGATGAAGCTGGAAACCATTTATCGTTACCCAGACCGGACGGATGTTTTTTTAACCGCCTACCTGCTCGGCGCGGTGGACCGCTGCGCCTTTTCAGGAGCCCGTCCGGCACTGCTTATCTGCCCAGGAGGCGGCTTTGCCGCCTGCTCCAACCGGGAGGAGGAGCCGATTTCCATGCATTTTGCAGCGCAGGGGTATCAGGTGTTTGTGCTGCAATATTCCTTGGGGGATCAGGCCGCGTTCCCTGCGCCGATCTGCGACGCCGCATGGGCCATGCGGCTGATTCGCGGCGAGGCAAAACGCTTTTGTGTGGATCCCCACAAGGTTGCGGTGATGGGATTTTCCGCAGGGGGATATGTTGCGGCGGGATTAAGCGTGTTTGCGGAGAAACCGTCGGTTTGCCCGGAGGCGGCAGGTGGAAACATTCGCCCGGACGCGGCAGTTTTGTGTTATCCAGTTTTAACGGCATGTCGGGGATTAGCGCATGAGGGCTCCATCCGCCTGCTGCTCGGAAAAACGCCGGATACGCCGCAGCGGCGCGCCTTCCTTTCATTGGAAAACCATATCCCACGCATCATGCCGCCTGTGTTTTTATGGCACACGGCGGATGATAAAAGTGTGGACGTGCAGAATAGCCTGCTGTTTGCATCCGCGCTTGCGCAGAATGGGGCGCGCTTTGACCTGCATGTTTTTGAAACCGGGCATCATGGGTTGGCGGATTGCTCCCTGCGCACCTGTGACAAAGCGCACCCATATCCTGCACATTGGCTGATGCTGGCGCAGGAGTGGCTGGGGCAACGATGGGCATAAAGAATCCGTTGAGGGAGAAGGTCTTGCCATCGGATGCGTTTTTTTGTATGATAAGGGGGAAAGTAGAGCATTTCCGTCAGGAATATTAGGAGGGAGAATTATTTTGATGGAGGAAAAAGAGAAACTGTGTTGTTATTGCGAACGGCCGTTGAAAGACGGGGATACTCATACATGCGCGCAATGCGGCGCGCTGTATCATCAAGCCTGTTGGGAGGAGCATGGCGGCTGTTCTAATCCGGCCTGCTCGCCTGAGCGGTCGGAGCAGGAGCAGACCCCTGCTGTTTGTCCACAGTGTGGCGCACCCTGGAACGAAGCGGATAAGTTCTGCGCCAAATGCGGCATGTCCAAAGATGCCTCAGTGCCTTTGATTTGCCCAAGCTGCGGGGAACAGCTCCGGCAAGGGCAGATCTTTTGTGCAAAATGTGGCTGCAAGGCACAGCAGAAGTCATTTACAGGAGTCAGCCCTGCCCAGTCGCCTGCGCACAAAAAATCAAAAACGCCGATGATTTTTGCTATTATGTTGTCTGTATTGCTTCTGTTTGGAGCAGTGGGAGGTTTTTTTGCCTATCAGGTTGTGCAAATCCATTCTTACAAGACCAATGCCAAAGAGTTTTATACAACAGCAATCTCGGCTGGTGCAAAATTAGAGAATGTTGGGAATGATATCCACAAAAACTGGAATGATTATATTTATAACCGCTATTCTGTATACGGAAGCATTGAAAGCGCCGTGGCGGCTGCGCAGCGGGATCATGCATCTGAAATCAGCCTGATAAAAGCAAGCACCGCCGTGCTGGAGGATAAGTATCAGAAGTTGCTTAAGCTGCCGCTGCTCAAGGGAGATGAAGTGGAAGAAATTCGAGATGCGGTAAAAGAGGCGTATACCGCGTATGAGGATCTATACAACTGTGTAATTGATGTCAAGGGAAATTACCGAACTTATACCGAAAATTTTAGTGATTTCGATACACAGGCATCCAAGGCGCTCAGGGCGCTTGACGCATTGCTGGAAGAATAAGCGACAGATTAGATGGAAGAAGCCAAAAGAGCTTTTTCGAAAAATAGGAGCAAAACGGCGCTCCTCAATGTGGCAACGGATGCAGAGGAGCGCTATTTCAATGAAGTAAAATGGCATCTAAACGGACTGCTGTTTTGGAACAGAGAGGATTGCGGTTAGCCGTCCTCTCCCTGCCTGGCAGGCTGTTTAAGAGGCTTAGTCGATTTCGATTTTTAGACAGACCGGCAATTCAAATTGCTCGGCTGTCTCCGCGCGTAGCTCTAAATAATTGTCCGTCTGGTGGTAGCTTACTTTGCAATCATGCCCCAACAGCGACACGCCGCGGATATCGTAATTGAGTGCATCGTCCCTCGCGCCGAGGGATTTGATCCGGTAAACGTTTTTCGCATTGGGCTTCATTGCAAACACATAAAGCTCACCAGGCCGATAAGTAAAGCGGAAATCCTTTTTGGTAAAGGTGAGCTTTTCCCGGAAGGAGCCGCCGGAATTGGAGGGGCCTTCACCAAAAATCCGGTAGGGTGAGGTGCCGTAAATCGCCTCGCCGTTTTTCTTCATCCATTTTCCGATTTCCCGCAGGGCATGGGCTTCTTCATCGCAGATTGTGCCATCCGCCTTTGGGCCGACGTTAAGCATCAGGCAGCCGTTTTTGCTAACCACGTCGATGAGGTTGCAGATCAGCTCATAGGGTGTTTTAAAATGGTTCCCTTCTGTGTAGCCCCAGGAGTTTTTGGCAATGGCAGTGTCGTTTTGCCAGGGGCGGGGATTGATCGCAGGAAGCTGCCCACGCTCAATATCCAATACGGCGCATTCATACATCACGCCATCCCACTTATAAAAAACGCAAACCTCCATGCCCCACTCGCGGGAACGGTTGTAGTAATATGCCAGGAATTTTTTCATATAGGGGCGGAAGGCGTGTTGGCGCACCCACCAGTCGAAATAAACCGTATAGGGGCGGTTGACGTCGACGAGCTCGCAGGTGGAGGCGAGCCAATCCTCCAGCCACTCCTTTGTTGGGACGAGGGAGCCCTCAGGGCGGCGGCTTGGGTCATCCTTCGCCTTGGCAACAGCAGGGCCGTAAAATTCGCGGTAGGCTTCCTCCTGCACGTCGCTGCCCGGAAGCTCGCGCCCGCCGTTCATAAACCAATAGTGCTCGGCACGGTGGCTGGAGGAGCAGTATTTCACGCCGCGGGTTTCCAGCTCCCGTTTGAGCTCCCCGTAGATATCCCGCTTCGGGCCCATCTTAACGGCGTTCCATTCGCACAGCTCGCTCGGATACATTTTGAAGCCGTCGTGATGCTCGCCGACTGGGGTAACGTATTTCGCCCCGCTTTCCGCAAAGAGGTCCGCCCAGGCTTTTGGGTCATATTTTTCAGCGGTGAACTGCGGGATGAAATCCTTGTAGCCAAAATCCTTTCCATAGGTTTTTAGATGATGTACGCGGGCCGGATGGCCTTTTTGGTACATTTCGCGCGAATACCATTCATTGAAATAGGCAGGCACGGAGTAGACCCCCCAGTGGACGAACAGGCCGAATTTTGCCTGTGCATACCACTCCGGGATGCCATAGCGGGAGAGGCTTTCCCAATTATCTTTGAAGGGGCCCTTTTCGATCACTTCGTCGATGGTTTGCAGATATGTTTGCACTTTTACTAGATCGCTCAAAAAAACGCACGCTCCTCAAGATCATTTTTGTTGTATTTATATTAAAGGGCTCTATGCGGAAAGTCAATTGGAATAGATGATTTTTTACTCCCGTAATTAAAAAAGGAGAAAATTCTTTTGAGCGTAAAAAACGGCGGGTAATTTCCTGTAAAGGATATATGATACTTAAATTTCGTGTAGAATATAACATAATTTAACGATTTTAATTGCATAGGAGCATGGATGTTGCATGGAGCATGAATTTGCAGCCCGGGAACGGAAACGGGATTTTCTCTATTTTCATTTTTGGCCCTGGTGTTACCGCCTTTTTTCAAAAAGGCCTGTGCAAAAGAAGCTGGCCGTTTTTGCAAATGACTGCGTCCGATCGTTGCCGGATAATATGCAGTGTCTCTACGACGAATTGCGCCGCCGCGGCTATCGCTGTATTTTATGCCTGAAGCCGAAACATGCGGGAAACCCGATCAGCGCACAAGTGCGTTCTTTCTGCAATTACCTGCGGTTTATCTATTATTATGCGCATTGCCGTTGTGTTTTTTTAAGCGATTATTATTTCCCGGTTTATTCCGTCAAGCCGCGGGAGGGAACCCGGGTCATTCAGCTTTGGCATGCGTGCGGTGCTTTTAAGAAGTGGGGCTATTCCACACTCGGCAACGCTTGGGGCGATAAGAAAGGCCGTATGATTGAGCGCTATCCCATTCACAATACCTATACGGACGTTCCCGTTTCTGCGGAAAAGGTGATTCCCTACTACGCGGATGCCTTCCACTGCGATCAGAGCCTCATCAAGCCGCTGGGCGTTGCGCGGACAGATCGCTATTTTGACCATGATTTTATTGCGCAGGCGCGCAGCCGCGTGCTCGCCAGCTTTCCCGAAATCGGTGAGCGGAAAATCCTTTTATATGCCCCTACCTTCCGGGGGACTTCCATGTACGATGCGCATAATGACGTCCTGCCGGATTACAGTGCCATGCGGGAAGCGCTGGGCGAGAAATATGTCATTCTCAATAAGCTGCATCCGTTTGTAGAGCAAAATAAAGCGCAAACGCCGTCTGTGGCGGATTCATTTGTGTTTACGGCGAAAGATCTGCCGATTGATGTTTGCCTGTGTGCGGCGGATTTGCTGATCTCAGATTACTCATCGCTGATTTTTGAATATGCCCTGTTGGAACGCCCAATGGTGTTTTTTGCCTATGATCTGGATACATATGATGAGGAACGCGGTTTTTATCAGCCTTATCGGTCTTTTGTGCCGGGCCCAATTGCGGCAAATACCAGTGAATTAATTAGCGCTGTGCAGCGTGTGGATGGCAAATGCTCGGCACAAGTGCTGAAATTCAAAGAGGATTATATGAGCGCCTGTGATGGACATGCCGTGGAGCGGCTCCTCGGCCTGATTTCGTAGAGGAGGATGATGATGACATTCCCTTATGATATATCCGTGATCGTTCCGATTTTTAATTCGGAAACATTTATAGAGCCTTGCATGGAATGCCTGCTTGGGCAGACGGTTGGTTTCCCCCGCATGGAGGTGCTGCTTGTCAACGATGGATCAACTGATGGCAGCGAGGATCTTTGCCGCCGGTTTGCGCAGCAGTATGAGAATGTAAATTTAATTTCGCAGGAAAACCAGGGAGTCTCCGCGGCGCGCAATGCCGGTATTCGAGCGGCTCAGGGGAAATATATCTTGTTTTTGGATGCGGATGATACAATTTCTGCAAACGCAGTGGAAGAGATCACCGCTTTTTTTGACGCGCATTATGAGGAAATCGACCTTCTGACCTACCGCCTGTATTACCGCAATGAAGAAGGCAAAACTTATGGGCATACGCGCTATCAAATTTTGAAAGAAACCGCCGTATATGATCTGGAAGAAAATATTCATGTTGCGCAGAGCAGCATGAATATCTGCGTAAAAAACAGGCTCGAGCAAAATTTGCTTTTTAACACAAGCCTGGCGCTGGCGGAAGACCAATTTTATATCATGGAAAATTCCATGCAGAAAAAGAAAATTGGATATGTCAGAGAAGCTTCCTATTTTTATTTTCGTCATTCCGGTGCAACGACGGCCAGTGGAAACCATCCTTATTATTGTTTTGATCATTTCCTCTATTTTTTTCAGCTGTTGAGCGATACCTACCGTCTGCCGGATGGTAGGCTGGATCGCGTGGCGCAGGCTCTGCTGCTGTATAATTTCAACTGGCGATTAAAGGGGGATGTACTATATCCCTATCATTATGATGCTGCGGAGTTTGAGCATGCGGTAGACAGACTGCGTTATTATATTGGCCTGGTTGACGACGACGTGATCCTGTCCTCTCCCCATGTGGATCCGTTCCATATGAATTATTTTTTACGCATGAAGCGCGAGCCCTATCAAATCAGCTTTGGGCCAAAGCGGTTTGCCGTTCATTCCGAGGCGAACCTTTGGGTGGATGAAGATCGCGGGGAGCTGGTATTCAGAAAAACACGGCTGCGCGGCGGCACACTCCATTTAGAGGGTTTTCTTAAATGCCCGGCAAGCGATTTTTATGATATTTCCCTTTATCTCAAGTTAGATCAGGATCGGGGCGGCACTCCGGTCGCGCTCACGCCCTCGGCCTTCAGCAGGTACAAGTCTTCGGTGGAGACCAACCGTTTTTGGGCGTTTTCCTGCGATATCCCGCTAGAGGGGCATACACACATTGCCTTTGAAATCGAACTGGAGGGCAGGCGGTATCCCACTCGATATTATTTTACAGTGCGTGCCGCATTCGGAAAAAAACAACGGAAATTGATGAAGGGCCACGATCTGGTAGAACTCGATTTTGATAAGAAGGAAGAGATCTTTACCGGTTTTACAGTGCAAAAGCTTTCAGGCTTTGCGTTCATTTTGCAAAAGCTAAAAATGGAGGCCCATTATCTACGGCGCAACTTCAAGGGCTTTTTTTACCGCAAGGCAGCCGGAAAGAGAAAGCATGAAATTTGGCTGTATAATGACCGTCATGGTGTGATCGATAATGCTTATTATCAATTTAAGCATGATTTTGGAATTGCGGACCGGGTAAAGCGATATTATATTGTAGATGCGTTTGAAGATAAAAAACATTACTTTACACGCAAAGAGCGAAAATATCTGGTCAAGTTTAAAAGCCTGCGCCACAAGCTCCTGTTTTTAAACAGCAGCAAGGTGCTCTCTTCTTTTCATTCCCCTGGCGTTTTTTCTCCCTTTGGGAGCATACCTCTGGCCTACTATGACGATCTGCTGTATTATGAGATGGTCTATTTGCAGCATGGCATCCTGCATGCACACCTGCCCAACCTCTATGAAAAAGAACGCAGCGATATTGATAGGATTGTGGTATCCTCTGATTTTGAAATTAAAAACTTTAGAAAAAACTATGGGTTTCTCCCCATGCATTTTATCCCTAGCGGAATGCCGCGCTTAAGCACGATTGACCGCACTCAAAGGCCAGAGCGCAGAATTATTTTTGCCCCTTCCTGGCGCAAAAATTTAATTGGGCCGTATATAGACAACCGCCGGGAGCTGATGCCAAAGCAGTTTTTATCGTCTAAATTTTATTGTGAAATCAACCGGTTCCTCCAATCGCCTAAGCTGTCGGCATTGCTGGACCGCTATGATCTGGCGCTTGACTTTAAGAACCATCCGATTTTTGAAGAATATAATGCTTATTTCCAAACGAATAGCAGCAGGATTCATGTGCTTTCCGGCCCCGCTAAAATGGAAACGTATCAGATGATGATTACCGATTTTTCATCAATTGTCTTTGATTTTGTCTATTTAGATCGCCCGGTTCTATATTTTGTTCCGGATTATGAAATGTTCCGGGCCGGTGTGACGCATACCTACCGGGAGATGGATTTGCCCTTGGAAAAGGGATTTGGCGCTTTTACACAAACGGCGGAGGAGCTGCTCTCCCAGTTAGAACGCCTGATTGAAAATCATTTCGTGCCGGAGCCGATGTACCAGAAGCGGATGCAGGATTTCTTCCTCCACAAGGGAGGGGAGGACGAGCTGCTCTATCAGTATCTGACACAAAAACAGGAGCAATAATCAAAAAATCGAGGGAGTGCTGCAAAGCAGGCTCCCTCGATTTTTTAATGAAACGCAACGTATAAATACGTCATACCGCTTTGGTTTAGGCAACTGACGCCATTTCCAAGCGACGCATTCATTTGAACCGTAAACCCGTTGCCCGCAATGTTCAGCCCGAGCGTGCCTTGCCCGTTTACGGCAAGGCCGGAATAAACGGTCGTTTTCCCGCCGGTTGTGTCAATGGCTGAGGGTGGGTATCCGGCAGCCATCAGAAAAACCGCCTTTGGACGGAAGCCAAGCTGAATTGTCCGTTCCGCTGCGTTGGTTCCAAAATAGGTGCCTGCGGCAAACGGCGCGTTCCACAACGCCTTGTCGGAAATGGTAACGTGCAGATCCTCATTTTCAAGGTGGCCGCCAAGTTTTTCATCCAAAATGCGGTTATCTTGGTTGAAATCCGCCCGCTTTGGCGTGTCCGCTCCGGCCCAGTTGTTCAGGCCAAGCTTTTCCGTCTTTGCGCTGCTGGGCATCCTTTCACCTCCTTTATCATTCGTTTTCTTCCTGAAGCTCCCATCGCAGAGAAAGTGCATCCCAATCATGGAAGGCTGTGTCGGCGGCGTCTAAGGCGTCCCAACTTTTTGCGGGGATATCCGCCCAAATTTTTAGCTGGGCAGGGAGGCTTTGCTCAATTGCGTGGACCAACGGCGCACAAAGCGCAAAGCTGATTGTGCTGCCTCCAAAGCGCAGGCGGAGCGTTGCTGCCGCGCAATCCTCTTGCAGGGAGCCGGGAAAACCTGCCTGCTCCAGCAGGCTTTCTGTTTCTGCCCGCGTAAAACCGGGCGGCCCGAGCGAGAGGCGGGCAAGAATAGCGGCTCTTCGCTCCAGCGGCCCTTCGCTCTGCGCAGGGAGGCCCAAAATGCGCTCCCAAACAGCGAGGCGGTCTGCCGGAGCGGTTTGGATAAACGCGGCTTCCATTAGCTGATCAAGGCGCTGCTGGGCTGCCTCAAGGCCTTGCGCATAGGCGCACAGCTCAGCATATACACGGCTTTCAGGCGAGAGGATATATAATCGCAGCGGAAGGAGCATCTGCTTCATTTGTTCCAAGGCTGGCAAACGATCTACCTCCTTTTATTGCATCGGCGCAACCTGAATCGTGCCGGGGATCAGCTTCACGTCCGCTGAAAGCAGCACGTCCTCCGCGGGGGAGAGCAGCACATAATTTGCCACACCCTCTACATGGAACAACCTGTCCCCAATCTGGGCGGCAAGGAGCTGATTTCCAAGCGGCAAAGTTTCTAAAAATTCACGTAGGGAGGCTTCGCATTGGGCGGTAACCTGTGTGGGCTCATAGCCGGATTCCACCAGCACTTTGGCAGAGAGATTCATCCTTTTACGCACAGCGCCCCGGACGAGCACGTCTGTCCCGATTTCTCGCTCCTGGGAGAAGGCTGCCTGCATCTGGGCGAGTAGCGCCTCCTGAGGCGCTTCCTCCGCGGTCAGGATAACCACATCGACTGTCCCGGCTCCGCGGGCGCGTGGTAGAATGGAAGCCTCCAGCACAGCCGCATAGGAGAGCGCCTTTTCCCGGTAGGTGTCTGCATTAGCGCCATTTGGCATTTTACCAAGGCGGTCAAGCAGGCGGCGGCGCAGGTGCGCATCGGTTTCCGTATCGGTTCCGCCATCGAAAGGGGAAGGATTGCTCACCTGGGTAACACCCAGCGGCGGATTGATCGGCAGCGTGACGGCCCCCGCGGCCACATTGGAGGAGGCCCCCGGCTCCAGCGCGCGCGCAAGAGTGCAGACCTGTGTTTCTCCTGCTGGTAAAACAGCATCCTTTATGGTGGCAAACTGTTTTCCGCCTGTGCCTGGGGCCGCGCAGAGCACGCCGGCGGGGAGGGGAATCTCCGGCATTATCTCCGCTTCAGGGCGGGAAAAGCAAAGCTGCCCTTCCGCACAGGAGGCCTCCTTTCTAACAATCCCCCACATAGCGGCAAGCCGATCGAGTTGCTCACCTACAGCGGAATCGGGGAACACTTGGCTTTCTAGCCAGGTGATGCGTGCATGCAAGGCGAAAAGCTGCCCCGCCAGCACGCGCATGCGGATGCCTGCATCAGAGGCGTCGTCCGGGCGGCTCCCGCCATAGTCTTCATAGGCCGATAAGAGTTCTTCCAGGATTCTCTGGTATGTGTATAACTCATTCATCTGTTTGTATCAATACCTCCTTTTCCCATTCTGCACCGGCCAGTAGAATGGAAAATCCAGTAAACCGCCCATCTGCATCATAGCGGCAAGAAGCGGAGCATACGCGGATATAGGGCATTGGGAGCAGCGCCTCTTGAGCAAGCTCCATGGCACGCGCGGCACAATCCGCCCGTGTCATCTGTGCCGCCTGCGCTGCGAGGGCATGAAGGCCGCTTCCTAGTTCCGGCTGGTAAGGGAATGCTCCCTTCGGCACTTGTAGCCGGATCATGCAGCGCTGCTGCTCTTCTTCCCAGCCCGAAACGGCTACCGGATTGCCGCATGGGTCTACGGCCCAATCTTGATTGTTCAGCAGCGTATCCAAGCGCTTATGGCTCCTTTCTCTCTTTCTCTTGTCGGGCAATCACCGCACCATCCTTTGTGATGACGAGGCCATTTAGCTCAATTTCTCCACTGTTTTTCAGCGTGAGGGATGCGCCTCCCGCAGAGAACAGACGAATTTCTCCTGGATGTAGATTTTGTAGGTTTGTCATCCGCACGCCTGTGCAAACTGGTTCTCCTGCACAGGGGAGCAACATCACCTGCGCGCCCTGGCATGGGATAGCGCTTAAGCCTGCGGGTGCGTAGAGCGGAACGTTTTGCTGCCGCATGGAGCCGGTGGTGGAGAGCTCCAGGTTTTGAAAGGCGACCGCCCTCCCGTTTTCGGCTGCGGTTTCCCGCAGGGGTTGTGTTATTTTTTGCGTGATCCACAAGATCAATCGCCTCCTGACTAAAAATGGGTTTTGGGACGCAGCGTTACCGTGCAGCCGATGTCGGAGGGCCGCCAGTGATAGCATAGCGACCAAATGCACCAATCCTTCCGGACCGGCGCACAAAGCCCATCCGGAGCACTTGCCGCGTCGCCGAGCTCCCCGGCAAAAGAGAACGGTGCTTCGAGCACCAGCTCCTCACTGCCTGAGAGAGAGCGCTGGAGCAGCAGCTCCGCCTCCCGGCGGCCGCGCCATGCGGGGGATTGGGCAAGGTTTAAAAATCGCCTTGCCGTCGCAGTGGAGGGTTCAGGCTGTTGCATGGCATAGGCATAGCCGCTTTCCCGATCCGGCCGGTAGCGAACTTCATGAATCACACCGTATGGACGATGAATTCTTTTCAGAGAAGAATAACGGATTCCACCATATTGCTCATTTGAAAATAGGTGGCACGCATCCTGCCCCGGAGGACAGGCCTCCAGGATGCCATCTTTCGTTACCCGCGGCTGCCATCCGCATACATAAGCGCAGAAATCGGTGAGCACTTCCCATTCGCTTTGTCCCTTCCCCACTTGATAAACGCCGGGGCAGCGCCCCTCTCCACGCACAGAGGAGAGGCCATAAGGGGCTGCGTGCAGCAAAAAAATCGCCTGAAGGTCGGGTTGGTTGTAGCTAGCGGGCAGCGCCTCGTAATCCAGCAGCGCACCTCCTAGGGAGCGGGCGCTGAGCATCACGCGGGGGCCGGATTGGCCGCAGGAAAAAACCTGTTCGTCTATTGCGCCGGAAAAGAGGGGCGTGCGCCTTGCGTACTGTTCGATTTGAAGTTGCGCCAGCAGCGGCAAGGGCGTCTCTATTCCGAAGGTTAGCGTTGCCTGGCGGGCGGGGGAGGAGCAGGTGCATTTGAGCTCCAGCCCAACGGGCTGCGGTAGCGTGATGCGCCTTCCATCCTCCGCCCGGATAGCTGTGCAATTCATTGTATCCTCACCTCTGTGCCGGCCTTTGCGCTCCATGGCTCTGGAATCTTAGGATTGAGCGTGAGAAGCTGCTCAATGGGGATGGCAAGGCGCGCCGCGAGGTGCCAGAGCGTTTCGCCTTCTTGGAGCATGGTCGTCTGCTCCCTACAGGGGGAAGAGGCGCTCTCCATTGGGCTTTCTCGGAAGGCGAAGGTGTATTCCACCATGCGCATGCTTCCGCGCAGGAGGATGAGCTCCGTTAAGATGGCCCGCAGGGGGCCGTATTCCGGCACGGTCAGAATCTCCGCGCCGCCGGTTTCCAAAAGCGCGTGCAGGGCGGAGAATTGCGCCGCGGCATCCGGGCCGGTAAAAACACCGCGGCCGGTCACGCGGCTAAGCTTTTCCCCTTCTTCTTGAAGAGAAGGGGAGGGGAACAGTGCCTCCCGGGTGCTCCTGCCACCCTCCACCCGGATTTCTGTTGGGTTCACCGGCCATACAAAGGGGCCGAAGCGCATCGTTGTCATCGTTTTCCTCCTTTCCGCTACCCCTGCATCGGCGCAGGGTAGAGGCGTGCGTCGCGCTCTAAGGCGCTGGATATGAGCCCGAGCAGCGCTTCACCGCCTGACGGCAGCTCCGTTTGCAGCTCCGGTAAAAGAATTTCTTCCACGATCTGACACATCCTTTCAGCTTGTTCTCCGTGACAGCGCGAGCAGGGTTGCTCTTTCCACCGCATAGTCGCGGGGAGAGAGCGTCTCGATAATAGAGAGCCACTCGCAGCCTTCGTAGGTGACTGTTTGGCTTGTTTTTTTTACCACCAAGGAAAAGCTGTTCAATGAGAACAGATCAATTTCCCCATCCTCCGGCGAGAGTCTGGTGAGCGCAATTGTATATTGCATTGGGCCAAGCTCTGCGGCTGCGCCTTCCAATGCACCGAATGGAATGAGCGGAACTCCCTCCCGCCGGGCTTGTATTTCGCAGCTTCCTACTGCTGCAATTCGTCTCCCAGCCGCTGTCAGATATATTTCTCCTCCTGTGATACGTGGAACTTGCTGAAGTGTGCTCATGCTCCATCCTCCTGTTCAAAACGGGCAAGAATAACGCTGTATTCCACCCAGGCGTCGAGCTCCAGCGAGCCGGTTTCCCTGCGCGCGCTGACAGGGCCGCATCCGGCGGCGGTAACAGGGAAGGGCGCGTCAAAATAGAGCGCTTCCCAAATGCGCGAGAAGGCTTTTCGGCATGCCGCTCCCCCCATGCGGTTTGGCGCATGGATTTGCAGGCGGATGCGCAGCTTCCATGGAGCGCCGGTTAGAGTGCCGCCTGCCGAATCCCCCCAAAAATGCCCAAGTGCATCCGGCACGCAGTCCGCCTGCTCAAGCCCGACTGCCACCGTGATGCGGCGCAAGGGAGATTCTTTTGCAGCGGCGGGGAAATCCTCACAGAAGGTGAGATCGGCCAATTCCTCCCGTGAGGAGAGGAACCGCAGCGTTTCCCGCGCCACCTCCCATAAGCCGCTCATTGCTCCGCCTCCGTCACGCTGCGCAGGATCGCCCAGATATAGAGCGCCTCCTCGCCGAGATAAACCCGTTCTGCCCGGTCGATCTGGTAGCGCTCCCCGCCGGAGGCGTTGAGCCACACCTCTTCCCCCATGCTGCCGAGCTTTGTCACATCGTGTGCGGCAGGGCCGATATAGAGGTAATAGCCCGGGTCGTGGATGCCAATCGGGGTATGCACCCCTTCCAGATACATTTTGTTTTTATACCGCAGCGGCTGAATCAGCGCCCTGAATTGAGGAGAATGCCAACCATCCTCCATGGAGAGGCTGACACTGCGACCATAGCGCTCTATCAGTGCCTGAAGCTTCTCTTGCATCAATTGCTTCCTCCTTTCACATGCCCAATGTCGTCTACTACATGCCTCTTCAGATGACTCCAATCTGCCAAAATGCAAAGCTGTCATCCTTCAGCAGGGGGGCCGCCTGTTGCATCGCATCCTCCAGGAGCAGGGCAAGGCTATTTTTGCCCTCTGATTTTTGCGGCTGCGTGATGCTGACGTCGCCCGCGCGAAAGGAGACTTGGCGCGTTTCATCAGCTGCGCAGCATTGTGTCAGCCAGCTGCCGGCAAGCGCGGCGGCCGCAAAGGTTGCCCGTGTATCCTGCCCGAATTCCGGCTGGGCGAGCCTGCCTGAAATTGCCTGTGCGGCCTGCTCGCAGAGCAGCTGTGCGGCTGGTTCCATTTGCTGGGCGAGCGGTAGCAAAAGCTTCAATTTTTCTAAGACAACGGAAGAATCGATCATTTTATCGCCTCCTGAGGCACAAAGGGTTGTAAAATAAGCTTGAATTTTGTATAAATCTTAGATTTCAAGCACCTTGGAGGCGTCTGTGAAGATCTTGGCAAAGCCTGTGATCGTCGTGATGGCGGCGCGCTCCAGCTGGCGATCAATGAGTTTATCATAATCCGTCATCACGTCTTGCGCTTGCACCATTTCGAGTGCGCAGCCCCGGTCGAGCGCAATGAGCTTGCCCTCTTCCACAGCGGCGGATTTGACGAGATCTGCGCCGAGTGGGGTGACCATGCTGCCCGTCGCATGAAAGTTGAGCCCGGCCGCTGCGTCACGAAATTCGGAAAGGGACAGCAGCTTTTCCATCACACCGGGGGAGGCGATTAGTGTGTTGAGCGCATAGGGGTCGAAGCTGTTCCAAAGCCGGACAAGATCGCTGTAAGCGAGCGTACCTGCCTGCGCAACAGAAACAGTTTCTGCGGCGTTTTCATTCCCATCGCCGTTTACCAAAACGTCTACAGCGTCTTTGAGCTGTGCGCGGGCGATGTAGCTGCCAATTTGGCGCAGGGTAACGGTAAACAGATCCAGCCGCTGAAAACGGATCGCCTCATAGGAAGCAACGAGCATTCTGCCTCGCTTGTACAGGCGCACGAGATTTTCCTGTGTTTTCACGGTTGTCTGCGGGATGAAAGCGCCTTCCGCCACGTGCTTTAGCGAGCGGTCATCCTCCTCCGGCACGGAGGTAATCGTGCGATAATCCATGCCGTCGATTTTGGTGGTGGAGGCGATGATGCGGGGCAATACATTTGCCTCCTCCAACCCCTGCCGCACGGCGCGGGATACATATTCCGGGAACAGCGCAGCGGAATCCGAGGTTTGAAAAAATTTCTCCACCGCGTCGCTGCCCGGGCCGCTGACATGGATGCCAAAGCGCTTGAGCTGCCGCTGGTAGGCGTCCAGCCCTTCCAGCGCAGTGCCCCGGTAGTTTTCAGAAGGGTCGAGCTCCTCCAGCGTATGGGTGAGGGAGTTTCCACCCGCATACATGCCCTTTTCGAGGCGAATGGTATCGTAATTGCTCATGGGTTAAGCTCCTTTCCGTTTTATAGGCAAAATCCAACGGTTTTCTTTGTGGTATCCAGTTCCAGCACAAGGCGCAGGGGTCCGCTGGAGGCGGCTTTCACACCGCCGTTTCCATCCGCGGCGAGGGCGGTGTAGCCGAGCGCGGGTGCTGTGCCGCTGTAAGGCGTTTTCACAAAGCCCTTGACCTGCACGCCCGCATAGCCGCCCTTGGGGCTTGCGGTGAGCAGGCCTGCAAACACGCCGTCCGCCTGGCTGGGCGCGGCGGTCAGGCTGGCGCTGATGGATACGGGTGTGCCTTTGGCGGCGGTTCCCGCCATTTTTAAGGTGATGCTTTCTTCGGCAAAGCCGTTTAGGGATATGCTCATGGTTGCTTCCTCCTGTTACTTCAATTTAAATGAGAAACGCCTGATGCTCCTGCCGGTGCTGCTCTGCTTCCGGCGCTGTGAGTTGAGCGGCGGGCGGATTTGCTTGTGCTTCGCTGAGCATGGCTTTTAAGGCTGCCAGCTCCTGCGTGCTGCATTTTTGCAGGAGCTCCGGGCACTGGCTGAGGTCGAGCTGTGGAAGGTGCAATGCGCACAGCCGGATCACCTCCTGCGAAAGTGCGTTGCGGTACTGCTTGCCTTCCTGCGCGAGCGCTTCCAGCGCATGGATGTGGGAGAGCAGATCACCCGCCTGTTCCTGGGTCAGGGTAATACCGTTTCCCGTGTTTTTTAAAATGCTGTGCCAGTCCTTCATCGATGGATTCCCTCCTTCCCAAGTGGAATAGGCTTTTGTCACGCCCGCTTTTGGCTGAGCGGGGATTGCCACAAATGACCATTCGTATGCGTCTTTTGCTCCGCTGAGCAGGGTGTGGCAGAGCTTGCCATCATAAAAGCGCCCCGGCAGATGCGCGCAGGGCTCTGTGTGGCGGTTTGCTCCGCAGATAGAGCAGGCCTTTGTGGCAATCGCACAGCCAACGCTGACCTCCTTTTTGATGCCCGCGTCAATTTCCGCAATCAACGATTGGTTTTCCGGCGTGCGCACCATATAGGCTCGCGCACGCAGGGCGGTATAGGGTTCGTTTAGGCTGTTAAGTTTGGTTTCATCCCGTTCCACCCAGGCACGGTAGGTGCGGGCGGTCTGGTCGCGGCCCTTCATGCTGTGATCAAACAGACCGGGCTTGCCGGGATAAAGCGCGGCAAGCTGTTCCAACGTTTCGACGGTGAAGCGCTCTCCATCGCGGTCGATCTCGTTGTCACAGAGGGTAGCGGTGAAGGCGTAAATCTCCTCCCGCTTAAGAGAAGAGCGGGCATAGCGGCTGATTTCTGCGAGCTCACTTTCCGGCGGAACGCCCCCGTCGGTGATTTTGGAATCATCCATCCCTTTTTGGCTCCTTTCCTGTGGTTTGCTGCGTTTCTAGCAAGGCGGCCTGTGCATGGTAGAGGCGTGCCCGTGCAAGCTCTACCTCATCCTGTAGTGTGATATCGTCCCATATCACCCGCAGGCCGCTCAGGCAGCCGTTCAGACGCAGATAGGTTCGGCAAACGGTTTCGATCACCGGGGTTAAGATGCGGCGATAGCTTTCCAGCTCGCTGGTGAGCACATCCGCCTGCTGGGAGGACATCCGCTCCGTAGACGACCAGTTCAGCCCCAGCAGAAAGGGCGGCAATCCTGTTTTGGCTACAATCTGCTCCAGCATCTGGCGCACGGGTACTTCGCTATCTAAAATTTGATTATCCGCGCCGATCACGCGGATGTCCACATCGCCTACAGCCACAAAATCTTTTACGCGCCCGCCCGCATTCATCGCTTCGCCCCATTCCTTCGCCACTTGAAGGGCGCGCTCTTTGGCGAAGGCACGATCCATTGCGTCATTGTGGGGCTTGTAGGTCACGGCGAAGCGCACATTTCCCACGCGCTCCCAGTTAAGGCCGATTGTTTGGTAGATTTGTAGCAGGATTTTGCTGATAAAGGGAAGCCCCTTCAAAATGGAATTGCCGCTGAGCTGCCCGGCGTGCGGGTTGAGTACGGATAGAAGCACGCGTTCCGGGTGTGGGACTGGTATGGCCTCGCCGCTCGGCCCCCTGCGGCAGATCGTCGTTTGCAATGCGCTCTGGCCACGCCTGAGCTCTAGCGCGCAGAGCGGCGCGTTATAAAGCGCCATTCTCCCTGTGGCAAGCGGCACCATCTCCCCTGCGGCAGTGCCGAAAGTGAGCAGCTGGTCAAAATAAGTATCCAGAAACGCCGCTATTCCTTTTTGGCAGCCTCCAACGGGAACGTTCGTCAAGAATTCCTCCAGCAGCCTCTGTGCCTGCCCATCCGTACAGGAGACGGTGAATCCCCCAGTTAGCCGGATGAGCTTCACAATTGCCGCGTCGATGATTGGCACCGCTTCGCGCAGCATTTCATAAAGCCGCCCCTCAAGGGGTGCGAGGGGCGTATACCGCATCAACTCCCCGTAGGGCTGCTGTGGCGCTGTCTGCGGCACTGACGCGGCCCCTGCGGGCGAAAGCGTTTGCTTGCGTTTTCGGAAGATCATTTGCTTCCTCCTTTCTTGATGGAAGGGCTTACCGCCGCTCGGTAGCAAGCGCATAAAAGCCCTCCTCCTCCCTGCACAGGATGGTGGTTACAAAATAGCGGATATCATCCATTGCATGGTCATGCTCTTTGCGCGGCGCGTCTTTGGCGGCGCGGATGTCCCAGCGATAGAGGCCGAATTCCCGGATGGTATCTCGACAGGCGGGGGAGATGCGCAGCTTGCCCTCTTTCAAGGCATCCGACACCCGCCGGATGCCGTCCAGCACCTCATTTTGCGCCGGAATCGCACGATAGGTTTGATGGCGGCGGATGCAGGCGATAAAACTTGCTGCGGAAGGGTCCACGATGACGGCATGTACGGGCAATCCGCTGACCAGTGTTTCCAGCTCGGTATAGTATTCCTCGTCCGTTTTTTGCCGTCCCTCTCTGCGGGAATCATAATAATACTCCCGCAGGCGGTACCAGGTGCCCTCTCGTTCCCCCCACAGGCCACAGGAGAATGGGTTTACCGTGCCATAGTCGCAGGAGAGATAGTAGCTGCCGCAGTCTTGCGGTGGTTCGGCAACCAGATGGCTGCCGAACATGGGATAAACCAGCCCCTGCGCCGCCACCCATTTTCCTTCAACGAAGCGTTCATAAAACGCGCCGCTGTAAAGCGTTTCATAGCGTTTCAAGATTGCGGGTGTCAGCGAGGGATTATCCCGCATGGTGAAATGCAGGTAGAGGCAATTTTTTTCTTTCGCCTTCAACACCCATTCTTCATGAAACCAATGCTGCGGATGCTCCGGGTTACAGTTGAACCAAAATCTTGAGCCCTCCAGCGAGCAGCGCGCGAGCGCCTGCTCCACAAAGGAGCGCGGCATGAGCGCTACTTCATCGAGCAATACACCGCCAAGCGTCATGCCCTGGATGAGCGAAGCGGAGGATTCATCCCGTCCACCAAAAAGATAGAAGTGGTTTTGCCTGCCTGCGCGGCTGATTTCGATCATATTGCGGGAGAGCTTCTCCGTGCAGGTAAAGCCCAGTTCACGCAGGGCAGGCAACAGCGGCTGCACCACATTGCGCCGCAGTGAGGCGACCGTTTTGCCGCAGATGGCAAAAGAGGCGTCGGAAAACTGGTAAAACGCCCACGCGAGAAATGAAAGGGACATACATATTGTTTTGCCGCTGCGCACTGCGCCGTCGCAGAGAATGCTATCACAGCGGGAATAGGGGCTCCCCCGGCACCACCAGGTCAGCACGGTGAGCTGTTTTTTGGAAAAAGGCTGAAATCTCATATTTTCCGGCATGGTTTCACCTCTCTCCCCGCAAGGCGCGCGCGCCGCTTTCCAGCGCTTGATAGAAGGAAGCTCCGTTTTCCTGCGTTTCCTGTGCTTCCAGCTGTGCCAGCTTTTCGAGCGCCTTGAGCCGGTCGCAAAATTTCATTTCAATGCCGCCGGTGCGCGGGCGTTTGATCTCTGTGATCGGGAAAAGATCCATTTCCTCCAACTGGCCGGGTGATGGCGCCTCTTCCAGAAATAAAAGCTTCACCGCATCTGTGACCGGCCCAAAGGCGAGCCTGCGGTAGCCATCCCGAATTTCCTGCTCGGTGTGAAGGCGCTGCTCCAGCCGCTCAATCTCCACGCGTACGCTTTCCTTTTCCAACAGGCGGATGCCGTTGAGCTCCGGCTTGCGGCGGAATCCGGCCCGTGCCGCCGCCTCTCGCACGCTGTGCGTTCGGCTGTAATAGGCGCAAAAAAGGAGCTCGCGTTCACTTAAGGATTCCATTGCTTCATCCCTTCCTGAAAAATGATTTCACCCATATGCAAAACTCCCCGTTTTGTTGCATCAAACCGTGCAACAAAACGGGGGTAAAAAAAATATTTTTTTAATGTGTTTTAAAACAATCTGAATTTGGCTGATTTTGAACTTGAAAGGAGCGATTTAACCCAAAATTTGTGACTGGCATTCATTCTTGCGCGTTCTGTTCTTTTTTTGCGCTTTCGCTTGACTTTACACGAAAAAACGATTAGACTAAAAAAGAACTGGGAATGCAGAATTCAAAACAAACGGAGGTGGGCCGCACTTGGACAGTACAGGCGCGCATAGACCGCGTGTTCCCGATCGATATTATACCACAGCCGGAGGAGCCCGGCGCGGCCTTTCCTGTGTGATCAACCGGTAGCATCTGGCTTCCGGGCACGGGTTTTGCCGTGCCTGCCCTTTCGCGCTGTGCGCAAAGAAGGTGTTACCATTGGAAACCAACTACAATTTTGAGGCGTTGTACCATCTGCTGCAAACAAACCAGCTCTCCGCCCTACGTGATGAGCTGGCGGAGATGAACGTGGTTGATATTGCGGATTTTTTGCAGGAGCTTTCAAATGAAGGCATGGCGATTGCATTCCGAATTCTTCCGAAGGATATCTCTGCGGATGTATTCTCTTATCTTGATCCGGACCGTCAGTCCCACATCGTGGGGACGATTACGGATAACGAGCTGTCCAGCCTGCTGGACGATCTGTTCCTTGACGACACGGTCGATTTCCTGGAGGAGGTTCCCGCAAACGTTGTCACACGCGTGCTTGCCAATTCCGATCCGGAAACACGCAAGCTGATTAATCGCTTTTTGCAGTACCCTGACAATTCGGCCGGCAGCATCATGACCATTGAGATGGTGCAGCTGCACGATCGCCTAACGGCGGCGGAGGCGATCGATCGGATTCGCTCCAGTGGCATCGACGATGAAACCGTATATACGGCCTACTGCATTGATAATGCCCGGCATCTGGTCGGCACGTTGCCGCTGCACAGGCTTTTGTTTGCCAAAGCGGATTCGCTGGTGCGTGATTTGATGGATGATGATCAGCAGCTCATCTTTGTATCCACGCTCGAGGATGAGGAGGATGTGGCGGATCTTGCCCGAAAATATGATCTTTTGAGCGTTCCGGTCGTCGATAACGAAAAGCGGCTGGTAGGCGTGATTACGATTGACGATATCGTTGACGTTATCGAGGAAAAAAACACAGAGGATTTTGAAAAGATGGCCCTTATGCATCCCTCCGGGACGGGAAACGAATACCTAAAAACCGGCGTTTTTCGCTTGGCTGGGAATCGTATCGTCTGGCTGCTGGTGCTGATGATTTCTGGCACGTTTACCGGGAAGATCATTGAGAACTATCAAAGCATGCTTTCCGTCGTAGTAGGCCTGACCGCCGCGATCCCCATGCTGATGGATACGGGCGGAAATTCCGGCAATCAGACCTCTACATTGATTATCCGCGGCCTTGCCCTGGGCGAAATCACCATTAAGGATTATTTTATCGTCCTGTTCAAGGAGCTGCGTGTGTCGCTCATCTGCGGCACGGTCCTTGCAGTTGTTAATTTCCTGCGGCTGTTGATTTTTGGAGGGGCGACTTTGCCGGTCTACCTCGTCATCTGCGCGGCACTGTTCTGCGCGGTGGTTGCGGCAAAATGCATCGGCTGTACGTTGCCTATTTTTGCAAAGCTCATCCATTTGGACCCGGCGCTTATGGCCGGGCCGATGATTACGACAATTGTGGATGCGCTGACACTTGCGATTTATTTTGCGCTTGCGCATGCGTTTCTGTTGTAAAGTATCCCTATGCAGGCAAGTGAAACGCCCTGTGCCCTTCCACCGAAAATGGAGGAGCGCGGGGCGTTTTTGCTTAAAAAATCGTCTGTCGGTTATTCTCTGCATTTCAGCAGCTTCGCTGCATCCACTTCAAGTGCGTCGGAAATTTTAAAACAGTTTATCCAAGGAAAAGCCCGCGCCGCGCCGTTTTGCGCATTGCGGGCGATTTATTTAGTTTTTGCTTCCTGCAAGGCGGTCTGTTAGGGATAGATCAATCCGTTTGGAGATAATGGAAGTTTTTATCACAGTGTTTCCGGCATCGTCGATATAGGTTTTATTTGGATCAAACTTCCCGTAGGAGCTGGTTACGATCGTGCCATCGTCCAGCACAACGTTGCCGCAATAGCCGGTGTCCGCACCCGCTGTAATCTGCGGTTGCGTTTGATCATCCAGATAGGTGTGGGCGAGCTTGAGGCGGTACTGGCCCTCCATGTTGTTTTTCAGATCCTCATAGGTTCCCACCCAAGCGATCCAGCCCTCGCTATACCAGCCGCGCTCTGCATTATCGGAATAGAGGCTGTTTTTGACGGGATCGCGTTCAATGGAGCGGAAGGTGATGAAGAGACGGCCATCTTTTGTCCATTCGGCTTTATGCCGCTCGCCGTTGAGCGCGGCGGGCGCCTCCACGGGTTTCGACCAGGTTTTGCCCTCATCCTGGGAAAAGGAGATCAGCGAATTGCACTTTTTCGTATTGCTCCGGGTAATCAGGCACAGTTCATCGCCTTGCCCTCCATCGGAGCGGATGATCTCCACCTCGCACATATTGGTGGCATATTGCCGCACCCAATGCTGCACAAAGTACGGCTCCGGCATCGACCAGCGCATATTGCCCTGCTCGTCAAAGGTCAGAATGGTTTTAAAATTGGTGAACTTCGCATCGTGGAAAATGCCCATCCATTTGTCGACAAACCGGCCGTTTTCCTTGAGCTGCGTCAAGGAACTCATCGCAACGATCGGGATGACCTTCGGAAACTGCCCTTCCCCGTAGAAGGTTTGGAATTCCGTCCAAGTTTGCCCCTCATCGGAGGAGAGAGAGCAGTTGAAGCCGCCGGTCGAGCCGCTCCCCCAGTCGGGGTTGGCGGAGATCATAATGAGCTTATCCTGCATCTGCTCGTCTGTGAACTGGAGCCTGTAAACCGTGGGGGTTTCCTGTGAGTTCACCCAACTCGCGGGGGTGTTTGCGATGGTAGAGGAATAACTCCGGCCGCCATCGGTGCTCACTTTATTAAGAACAGCGCCTTTGCCGTGCCCGGCGGGATACATTGTTAGGATATTTCCGTTTTTGAGCAGGATGGAATCTGGGTGAGCCAGATAGTTCCGGCTGTCGTCCACCACAGTCTGCTCGTAGAGCTCTGCAAATTCGGCGGATACGCCCGCCGGCGCGGCGCTCAGGTCAATCTGTGGGATTGTGTAATTTGATCCTGTGGTATAGCTTCCGATTAGCGCCGGAATAAAGCAGAACAGAGCGGCCATAAATTGCGCTACGATGCGGAAAATAGTCGTAATCATTTTTCTTCCCCTTTATTTTGCTGCCAGGCGGTCTGTCACAGCCAGATTGATCCGCCGGGAAGCGATGTAGGTGCGCAAAGCGCTTTTCCCTTCCTGATTTTGATAGGTATCTCCGAAGCGACCGTAGGTGCAGGTGAAGATCGTGCCGTCCTCAAGCACAATGTTGCCGCAGTAGCCTGTGTCGCCGTTGGCGACGGGTTCGGGAGCTGTTTGACCGTCTAAATAGGTGTGCGCGATTTTAATGCGATATTGGCCCTCACGGCCCTGTTTCAAATCGTCGTAGGTGCCGACCCAGGCGATCCAACCCTCGCTGTACCAGCCGCGTTTTTCATGGCCTTTTTCCTGATGGATGCGGTTTTTATCCGGGCTGCGCTCAATGGAGCGGAAGGTGATGAAGAGCCGCCCGTCTTTCGTCCATTCCGCCTTGTGCCGCTCGCCGTTGAGCGCAGCAGGCAGTTCACGCGGGGTAGACCAGGTTTTTCCTTCATCCTGGGAAAAGGAGATCAACGAATTGACCTTTTTTGTTTGGCTGCGGGTAATCAGGCAAAGTTCATCGCCCTGTCCACCGTCTGACCGGATCATCTCCACTTCGCACATTTTCGAGCCTTTTTCGATCGCCCGATAGGTTGAAAAATAGGGCTCAGGAGGACTCCAATGCATACGGCCGCCACCGTCGAAGGTGAGGATCGTTCTGTAATTGATAAAATGTTTATCATGGAAAATGCCCAACCATCGATCCACAAACCGGCCATTTTCCTTGAGCCTTGTTAATGCGCTCATCGCAACGATGGGCACAACGGGATGGGCGGAGTTTTTTTCATAGAAGCATTCAAATTCGCTCCAGGTTTTTCCTTCGTCCGCGGAGAGGGAGCAGTTGAAGCCGCCCGGCCCCTTGTCCCCAGGCCAGTCCGTATTGGCGGAGATCAGGATGAGCTGATCGGGCCTTTGCGCATCCGCAAATTCCAGGCGGTAGACAGTGGGCGTTTCGCGGGATTTTTCCCAGCTCTTGGGCGTATTTTCGAGGGAGTGCCAGTTTCGTCCCTCATCTGCGCTTATGCGGCCAAGCACCGCGCCGCGCCCATGCCCGGCGGGGAAGAAGGTGAGGATTTCCCCTGTTTTGGTGAGAATGGAATCCGGATGGCCGAGGTATGGACGACTGCCGTCCACCGTGATAAGCGGCTGGATTCCGTCCGGCTCCGCGCTTAGGTCAACCTGCGGGATGGTGTAATCACGGCCTATGCCGCGCACAATGGGAAAACCGAAAAGGCTTCGTACGCTTACCGGTTGCTTGTTCATAAGAAACTGCCTTTCTGGATTAGATTACGCCTGCGCGGCGCGCGCCGCGTCAAGCTCGAAGAGATGGATGCATTTGGAGGGGCAGACTTCCGCGCATTTACCACAGGCCACGCATTTTTCGCCATCAATCACGGCAAGGTTGTTTTTGACGGTGACCGCTCCGTATTCGCATGCCTTCACGCACCGCATGCAGCCGATGCATGCCGCCTTGCAGGCCTTGCGGGCGGGGCCGCCCTTATCCATGTTATGGCACATGACGGCAGCCTTCCTCTCGTGCAGGGGCATCAGCGTAATGAGCCGCTTGGGGCAGGTGGCTACGCATAGCTTGCAGGCGCGGCACAGGAGCGGGTCCACCTGCGCAACGCCCTCGCAGATTTTGATGGCGTCATAGGGGCAAGCCTCGGCACAGTCCCCATAGCCGAGGCAGCCATAGCTGCATGTGGAGGAGCCGCCGAAGAGCTGCGCGGCCATCTTGCAGCTCTGCACGCCGGCATATTCAAATTTTTTGCCTGTGTTTGTGTTGTTGCCACGGCACAGCACTGTTGCGGCCATGGGAATCACATTCCCGGCGGAGAGGCCGAGAATCGCCGCGATTTCCTTTGCCGCCGCGTTGCCCCCGGGCGCGCAGAGCGCGGTCTCCCGGGTTTTTCCCTCAGAGAGTGCCTTTGCGTAGCCCGCGCAGCCGGAGAACCCGCACGCGCCGCAGTTTGCACCAGGCAACACGGCCTCCAGCGCTTCCGCTTTCTCATCCACAGGCACCGCCATCACGATCGACGCGACCGCGAGGCCGAGGCCCGCCAACAGGCCGATGGCGGAAACAATCAAAACAGAGAGTAAAATTGGGTTCATTTGTTTCCCATCCTTATAACCATTCTTTTTTTGCGCCGGGTCAATGGAACATGCCTTCCACGATGCCTGTAAACCCCAGGAAGGAGACGGATACGAGGGAGGCTGCAATCAGGGTGATCGGAAGCCCCTGCAAAAATTTAGGAACTTCGCAGGATTCGAGCCGTTCACGCACGCCTGCGAAGAGCACCATCGCAAGCATGAAGCCAAGGCCCGCGCCAAGGGAATTCACAATGGATTGCCAAAAGCTGTAGCTCTTATCGATGTTGAGCAGCACCACGCCCAGCACGGCGCAGTTCGTCGTGATCAGCGGCAGATAAATGCCAAGGGAATTGTAAAGCGCGGGCAGAAATTTTTTTAGCGCAATTTCCACCAGCTGTACGAGCGCCGCGATGACGAGGATGAAGACGAGCGTTTGCAAATATTCGAGCCCGTTTTTTACTAAAAGGAACTGATTGATTGGGTAGGTTACAGCTGTGGAAAGCACCATTACGAAAATGACCGCCGCGCTCATACCCACGGCTGTATTGAGCTTTTTGGATACGCCGAGGAAGGGGCAGATGCCGAGGAATTTTGAGAGAACGAAGTTCTCCGTTAAAATTCCGGTGAGCAGGATGGCTAAAAATAGCTTCATTTTGCATCAGCCTCCTTTGTTTCCGCCTTTTCACAATTGACGCGCGAGCATGCGTCCGCCATCGGGCAAGAGCCGCAGTTGAGCGTTGCCTTCGGCTTTCCTCTGCGCTCTGCGAGCCGGTTTGCGCAGGCGATGAGCATGCCGAATACGAAGAAGCCGCCGGGGGGCAGAATGAAAATAATCATCGGCGCTATACTGCCAGGGATGATCTGGTAGCCTAGCAGCGTGCCTGCGCCGAACAGCTCGCGGATTGCGCCCATTGCGAGCAGAGCGGCCATGAAGCCGATGCCCATGCCTAATCCGTCGAGCGCAGAGGCGAGAACGGGGCTTTTGCCCGCAAAGGCCTCCGCCCGGCCTAAAATGATGCAGTTAACAACGATCAGTGGTAGATACACGCCCAATTGCTCGTCGATCTGCGGCAAAAACGCCTTCACAAGCATCTGCACGATCGTCACAAACGAAGCGATTACAACAATATAGCAAGGGATACGCACTTTTGAAGGGATCACCTTGCGCAGTGCGGAGATCACAATGTTGGAGCACACTAGCACGATCATCGCCGCAGCGCCCATGCCTAGGGCGCTTTCAACAGAGGTGGTCACCGCCAGCGTCGGGCAGGTGCCGAGCACCAGCCGCAACACCGGATTCTCTTTGATCAGGCCCTTGGCAAATTCTTTGCCGAGGCTTTTTTTCTCAGCCATTTGCCGCACCTCCTGCCACTTGCGTATAGAGCTCGAGCGCGAGATTGACCGCATCCGTCACCGCTTTAGAGGTGATCGTCGCGCCGGTTAGCGCCTGAATCTCATCTTCGCCCGGGCTATTTTTGGCAACACTAATCCTGCCGCTTTTCCCCTTGAACTGATCGCGGAAGGCATCGTTTTTCGCATTCATGCCGAGGCCCGCCGTTTCATTGAGCGTGAGCGTCTGAATGCCGGTCACACGCCCGTTCAGGTCGATGCCGGTCATGATCTCCACCGCGCCGCCGTAGCCCTTGCTCTGCGTGGTGAAAACGTAGCCCACCGGCGTATCTCCGTCGAAGCCTTCGTAATAGGTGTATTGCGCTTTGGCCATGGTTACGGTTTTCGGATCGCTAAAGCGTTTGGCCGCGCTGAGCACTGTCTGGCGGGTTTCAGCGGCCGTTTTAGCCGCAAGGTCTTCGATCATCGGGGCTGTTACACTGTTGGTCACGGCGAGCAGCACCGTGGAAACAACGCAGATGAGAAAGAGGGATACGGTGGGGATCAAAATTGCCTTCCACAGCTTCTGCTTCTGATTCATGCGCCCGCCTCCTTTTTTCGGCTTTGCTTTTTCTTTGGTGTTTTGGCGCTTCCAAAGGGCTTGGGGGTGGTTAGCCGCTCAATGTGCGGCACAAGGATATTCATAATAATAATCGAGAAGGATACGCCCTCTGGAAGGCTGCCGAAGAGCCGGATTAGTGCGGTTAGGATGCCGCAGCCCACGCCGTAGATCAGCTTGCCCTTGAAGTTGATCGGGGAGGTAGTGTAATCGGTAGCCATGAAAATTGCACCGAGCAGCAAGCCGCCGCCAAGGATCTCATAGGCGACGAAGGAGAGGCTCCCTTTCCCGGCAATCAGCATGATGACGGCCACCGTGCCGATGTAGGTCAATGGAATCACGGGCGTGATCACGCGCCGGATGAGCAGATAGGCAAAGCCGAGCAGGAGCGCTAGCGCGCACACTTCGCCGAGCGAGCCCTGACGCTGGCCGATGAGCATCTGCCACAGCGAGGGGAGGGCCGGATTGGAAGCTGTCGCGGCGGCGGAGACGTCCCCCGCCGTAAACATGGAGGAAATGGAAGCGAGCGGAGAAGCTGTGGTGACAACCTGCACGCCACGCCATGCAAAGGGCTGAACCCACGTGGACATCATCGTGGGGAAGGAGGCCATCAGCACGATGCGGCCAACCAGGGCCGGATTGACAAAATTTTGCCCAATGCCGCCAAAAAATTGCTTGACCACAACGATCGCCACAACGCTGCCGATCGCCGCAACCCACAGCGGGATAGTGGCTGGCAGGTTGAAGGCGAGGAGGATGCCCGTTACAATGGCGCTCAGGTCTCCAAGCGTGCCCTGCCGCTTCATGATTTTGCGGCTGAAAAATTCACTGAGCATGCAAGATAGAACAGTGGTGGCGGTTACAAGCAGCGTGCGCAGCCCGAAGAGCCAGACGCTCGCCGCAAGGGCTGGGATCAGCGAGATGATCACATCCAGCATAATGCCCGTGGTGGTTTCCGGCGAGCGCACATGCGGCGACGCGCTGACGGTCAGCTTTTCTTTCAAACTCATTTCTTCTGGTCACCTGCTTCCCTGACGACTGATTTGGCAAGCCTCATATACTGTACGAGCGGCCGCCCGGAGGGGCAGGCATATGCGCAGCTGCCGCACTCCATGCAGACATTAACGCCGATGCGGCTAAGGCTTTCCGCATCCTTCACGCGGGCATAGCGCTCGATGAGGGTCGGCATCAAGCTCATTGGGCAGACTTGCACGCACCGCCCGCACCGAATGCAGGCGCGTTCTTTTTTGATATGATAGGAGTTCTTTGCAAAGGCGAGGATCGCATTGTTTTGCTTAAGGATCGGTAAACTGTCATCCGCCAGGGCGATGCCCATCATCGGTCCGCCCATGAGGAGCTTGTAAACATCCGTTTTGTATCCGCCGCAATAGTCGATCACGTCCGTGATCCGGGTGCCGATGGGTAGGCGGATATTTTTCGGCTCGCTGATGGCGGAGCCGTCTACCGTGATCGAGCGGGAGACAAACGGCTTGCCTGATTTTAAGTATCGGGATACAAACGCCGCGCTGCCCACATTCATTACAATGCAGCCAACGTCCGCCGGAAGCTTCCCGGGCGGCACGCGGCGGCCGGTTGCAGACTGCACCATCATTTTCTCCGCGCCTTGGGGATAGAGAGATTTTAAAGCCATGAGCTTCACATGGTCGCCGATGTCATTGCTGTTTTCTGCAATCCGATTGAGCACTTCAAAGGCTGCCGGCTTATTATCCTCCACGGCGATCACCACATTGTCGATACCAAGAATCTCCTTGATGGTGAAGATGCCGGACATAATATCCCAGGAGTTGTCGATGCATTCCCGGTAATCGACTGTGATATAGGGCTCGCACTCCGCAGCGTTAATCACGAGCGTGTCAATGTGTTTATCCGGCATCACGCGCAGCTTTGCATGTGTGGGGAAACCCGCGCCGCCCATTCCCACCAGGCCGGAGGCCCGCACGGCGCGCAAAAAATCTTCGCGGTTGTTCACCTTTGGCGGCTCAACCCCATCGAACAGGCGCATTTCCCCATCGGATTCAATCGTCACGCTCTGCACACGCGCGCCGGAGGGCAGGGTGCATTCCCCAATGGCAGATACCTTGCCGGAAATAGAGGCGTGGATCGGCGCACTGATGAACTTGTCGCTGTCTCCAATGACCTGGCCCACCGAGACAGAATCGCCCACTTTAACCGTTGGCGTACATGGTGCGCCGATGTGCTGTTGCATAGGCAAAATGACGCGCTCCGGCGAGGGCATACGCACCGGCTCCATATCGGCGGTGTTTTTATTGTGCGAAACACTCACGCCACCGCGAGGCCTGCGCACCGCCGTGAGCACGCCCTTCATTTTTTCTGGTTTCATCTGGTCAACCCCTTGTTTTCAAGCTATAATTTATTTGAAGTGGGAGGGAAAAATCCGGTTGAGAGAAGGAGCGATCGCTCCATATACGGCGCCGGTAGCAAGCCCTGTCAGCAAGGCAAACAGCAGCAGCAGCGGCGCGTAGCCGAAAATAGCCTTTGTGCCCGTCAGCGCCCAGGAGGCCAGCAGCTGGCCGAGGTTGTGCATGACGGCGCACAGAATTCCCGTGCCCACCGCGCCGAATGGGTTGCGCTTTCCGTGCAGCAGGGGCAGCATGACAAGCATGCTAAGCACACCGCCTGCTGTGCTCATGAAAAAGGCGGTTGCCCCGCGGGTCAGCCCCGCAAAGCCCGCCTTGAGCAGCGTAATTGGAAATGCGCCTGCGAAGCCGAGTTGAGCAGCCGCGGCCATCGTGGCGATATTGGAAAAGCCGGGCTTTGCCCCGGGGGGCAGGCCTGGAAGGCCGGGAATAAGATTTTCAAGAAAAGAGAGCGCCAGCGCGGCGGCGGCGAGCATACCGAGCAGCGCCGTTTTCCGAGTGCGCGGGCTGAGGTTTGGCCTGCCGTTCATGCTTTGTTCCCGCCTTTCGCCCTGCTTAATAGGTTTGCACATCTACCCCGCCCGCCGGACGAATGCCTTCAATGGCAATTACGGTACGCGCGGGCAGGCAGGCGGCGGTATCCCCCGGCTGTGAAAGCCAGCCGGATTTGACGCACAGCCCATCCGGGCATTCGGCGGAGAGGTAACGGATACGGCCCCTTTCTACCTGGATGACAGCCTGTGGCTGTTTGCCTAGCGTGAGTGTATAGGGCAGCGTTACTTCGTTTAAGGAGATGCGGTCGATTTCCACACCGCCGCTATAGAGTACGGCTTGTACGTCTTGCGGCGATGCGTGGGGTGATTGCTTAGATAGAAAAAGAAAAATACACACGGCGGCAATCACAGCGATCAACAACAGATCGGCCCGCCGAAAAAAGGCTTGCTTTTTCATAAATTTATGTATCCTGTATGAGGTGATATGCATTGTTTGTCAATTGAAAAGTCTGTTTCAGGCCGGGTGTTGTGATCACCTGCTTTTCCTTGGTGACAAAAATTGCCTCTGCGCCGAAAGCATCCAGCAGGGGAAGGCTCTTTTCATAGCCGAGAATGAAACACGCGGTGGAGAGTGCATCGCTTAGAAGGCCGGAGGGGGCGGTCACTGTCACACTGATCAGCCCTGCGTCTGCCGGGTAGCCGGTTTTGGGGTCCAGAATATGGTGATAGGTTTTTCCGTCCGCCGTTAGAGTGCGTTCATAATCGCCGCTGGTGGAAACAAAACCTTCTGCCAGCGTAAACACGCCAAGCTGATCTGAGGTTTTGCCGCGCGGGTCGCGCACGCCAACCTTCCAATCTCCTCCGCCGGGGCGGCTGCCCCAGAGCAGGAGGCTGCCACCGACGGAAATCACCGCGCCGCTTAGGTGTGTATCGTCTAAGATACGCTTGGCTTCGTCGCAGGCGATCCCTTTGCCGATTGCGCCTAAATCAAGCGCCTGCCCGCTTTTGAGCTTAGCCTGCCTGGCCTCTAGAGAAACCTGTTTCCAGCCGACCGTTTGCAGGGCGGCCGCAATTTCCCCCGGGGAGGGCACGCGGGCACGTTCACCGCCAATATCCCAAAGCTTTGTTAGCGCGCCCACGGTGCAGTCCAACGCGCCACCGCTCCTTTCACTTACCTCAGCGGCTCTTCGCAGGTAGGAAGCGGTTTGCTCGCTGATGGGCACGGCGGATCCGGAAGAGGCGTTAATTTTGGCAATTTCTGAGGACTCCACACGCCAGGAAATTCGCTCCTTTTCCAGTGTATCGAATGCGGAAAAGAGCGCGGCGGACGCATTTTCCCCCCTTGGGCCATATAGCTGCGCGGTGACAACGGTGCCCATGGAAAGCCCGCTATGCGCAAAGGCTGCCTCCTTTTGGCTTTTCCACACATCCAGGCCGACCAGAAAGAGCAGCAAGGCCAGAACGGCGGCTATAAGGAACGCGGCCAAGATCGTTCTTTTTTTGTGGATATCCTGCAAAAATAGCGCTCCTTCCGCCTGTTTTTCCAATTCTATTTTACTGGATATCACAAGAATATTCAATCGTTTCTGGATTAAATAAAAAATTAACAAGCAAATATCGTTTATATCCGTGTAGAACAGCGGAGAGCGCTCCGGTGCTTTGCCGTAGAATGGATTTGTGATATAATAACCTCACGAAACACTTGCAAAATCAATTTTGAGCGTTTCGGAGAATTGAATCATTGATTCGGGCTAACGCCCTGCGGCTGCGCCGCTCATTGCGCCTTGCGCAATGGAATCATGGTAAAATAGCTTCAAACAGAGTTTGAAGCATTGGAAAAATGCCTGTCGGCGCGAAACGCCTCCTGCCGCGATGCGGCAACGTCATTTTTGACCAGATATAAACCATGGAGGGATTCAGAATGGATTTTAACTTTCATATGCCCGTGCATGTTGTCAGTGGAGAAGGAGCGGTTGCGCGCAATTCCACGCTGCTGCGCACGCTCGGCAGGCGGTGCCTGATTATCACCGGAGGCTCTTCCGCAAAGCGCAGCGGCGCTTTGGCCGATGTGACGGCGGCGCTGGATCTTTGGGAGATCGGCTGGGCGGTCTATGACGCAGTCGGCCCGAATCCGCTTGTTTCTGCCTGCCATGAGGCGGGGGTAGTCGCGCGCAGCGTCCGCGCGGAGTTTATCATTGGCATCGGGGGCGGTTCGCCGCTCGACGCGGCCAAGGCAGCCGCCATTTTTGCTGCCAATGAAGAGCTTGCTCCCATGGATATCTTTCAAAGGGAGGGTGCAAATCCGCCGCTGCCTCTGGCACTCGTTGGCACAACGGCGGGCACAGGCAGTGAGGTTTCTCCCGTGGCTGTGCTGACGATCGATGAGAGCGGGCGTAAAAAAAGCATATCCGGCGCCGATTGCTATGCGCGCATTGCCTTTGCAGACCCTATTTATACGCACAGCGCACCATTCAGCGTAACGGTTTCCACAGCCCTGGATGCCCTTGCCCATGCAACGGAGGGCTGGTTTAACCCACAACTCAGCGATCCGGTGAAGCTTTTTGCCGTGAAGGGACTGCCGCTGTTGTGGAATAGCCTTGTTTGGCTGGATCGAAATGCGCGCTTGCCGGAGCAGAAGATGCGCGAGGAGCTTTATTATGGCTCTCTTTATGCAGGCATTGTACTCAGTGCCTGCGGCACGGCGTTTCCCCATCCGCTTGGCTATGTGCTAACGGAGGATTTTAGCATCCCGCATGGGCGCGCCTGCACGGCTTTTCTGCCGGCATTCCTGGAGCGTGGAGAGCAGTTTGAAGCAAAACGCGCGGCGGAGTATTATCAGCTTCTGGGCACTGATTTTGGGCAACTGTGCAGCGTCGTGGAGAGGCTGACGGATACGGCGTCCGTGCGGATGACCCTGGAGCAAGTGGAGCGGTATGCTTCCCGTTGGGGAGATGTGAAAAATTTTCGCGTTTCTCCCGGCGGCTTTACAGCGGAGGACGCCAAGGCCTTGCTGACGCGGCTGTTCGTCCGTTGATCGTTTCATCTGAATATTCGGATAGCTTAGAAAACCCGGCAGAGGGCGTGCTGTGAAGTGCCCCCCAAAAGTTAGACGATATTTTTGAGAAAAAATCGTTCAAGCAACTGAAAGGGCTTGTTGTCTGTAATCCGCAGGCGGCAAGCCTTTTAGTTTTGCCTGGATCCTGCGGGCGTTGTAATCCTCAAGATAGTCCACCAGTTCCTGTTTGAAGTGTTCCATGGACTTACAGATAAAGCAGCTCGCTTTTAAGCAGCTCGAAAAAGTTTTCCATCACCGCATTGTCCAAGCAATTGCCTTTGCGGCTCATATTCTGCCGGATGCCCTTTTTTGCTGAGCACACGCTGGTACTCCTTATGCTGGTACTGCCAGCCTTGGTCAGAGTGAAGGATCAGATCCGTTCCATCTGGTATTGTTTCAAAAGCATTGTCCAACATAGTAGTTACTATGTTTAAGACAGGCCGGTCAGAGATCGCATAGCTTACCAGATAGCTGTCGTGCAGATCCAGGATCGGTGAGAGATATAGCTTCTGGCCAAACAAGCTGAACTCTGTTACATCGGTGACCCACTTCTGGTTTGGATTTTCCGCATGGAAGTCTCGGTTCAGCAGGTTGGGAGCAATTTTGCCCACTTCTCCTTTGTAAGAACGATATTTTTTAATTCTGACACGGTAAACCAACCCTAATTCCTTCATAAGCCGCTGGACTGTCTTGTGATTAAAGGGAAATCCACGGCTATGCAATTCTGCTGTGATGCGGCGATAGCCGTACCGCCCTCTGTATTCATGATAGACAGCGGTAATCTCTGCTTTGACGGCTTGATATTTATCTGTGGCTCCTATTCTCTTCAACTGATAATAAAAGGTTGCACGAGGTAATTGAGCGATTGCGAGCAGAAGAGCCAGTGAGAATTCTTGCCTCAGTTTTTGAACTACCTGCGCTTTTTGCGCCGGCGTCGCTCTTCTTCCAAAACCAAGGCTTGCAAGTTTTTTAGGTATTATTCTCCGATCTTAGTTGCTGAACTTCGGCCAGCAGATCTTCTTCTATCTTTTGGGGCAGTTTCCCAAGGATGCACTTACTTCCACGTCCTCGCCGCTCAACCTGAAATCCTACCGATCCCTCTGCCAGATAGATTCGTTCCCATGCTGTGATCCTACTCCGTACAACACCAAACTGACGCGCCGTTTCACTGTAGTTCAGTCTTTCGTTGAGCTTTGTTTCAACGACCAGTGTCTTGAATTCTGGCGTATATCTTTTGTTTGGCACTCCTTTTGGCATAACAAACACCCCATTTGTTAGTTAGTATATCACACTGTCTAACAAATGGGGTGCAGTTTAATCCCTGATTGCCCCCTCCTGGGAGGTTTCAGGCAATCCCTTTTTTGCAGCAAACCGTGTCGGCCCGATACAAGGGCTGCCGGAGGGGACCGCTAGGCGAAAAAAGCTGTCTGTGAAATTTGTTGCATCAATATGAATCGACAATGCGCCCCAATGGCGAATCCGCATACCGATACGGATTCGCCATTGGGGCGCATTCTATTTTTGCGATTCCCTTGTTGGTTCAGAAAGCTGTGGCCTAGCGCATTGCTCCAGCCGATTGCACTGTGGGCGCTGGGGAGCCAATCGTGTATTCATAGGCAGGATACGGCCGGTCTAGCTTATAACCCAGCTTTTCCGCCAGGGAGAGGGAGGCGCGGCTATGCGCATCCCAGCTTGGATACAGGCCGCGTTCCAAACAATTTAGAATCAGCCGTGCGCCGCATGCCGTGGCAAGGCCCTGCCTGCGGAAATCCACCCGTGTGTCAATTTCAATTTCAATGCCGCCCCGGTAAACGGTATAGGAGGAAGCGCCGGCAACCGGCGTACCCTGATAGAGCGCTGCCACACCGATCCCCCGCCGCTCATAATCGGCATAATCCGCGAATTGGGAGCAGAGATCGTGCGACCATTCACCTTTCTGCAAAAGGCGGAATAGCAGCTCATCAATGCTCCGGAGCTGAAAGTCGGGATTAGATAAAGCGGCGAATCGCTCCAAATCGCCGCAGTCAAATGCGGCAGGATCTTTCCGGGTTGCATAGCGCGTAATCCGCCGGGCATGATTGCCGAGAGCTTGCTCAATCTCCCGGCTCCAAGCTTCATTTTGCGGCACAAGGATGAAACAGCCCGTTCTCTTCCCTTTCGGCCGATGGAGGATCAGATCGACATTCGGTTTTCCTGCAAACAGGCAGAAATCACCGGCCATTATTTTGGCAGAGCGCGGCGAGCAGGGGTGATCCGCCCAGGCAAATCCCATATAGCCTTGTAGAAAAGACCAAATGAAGGTCTCGGGCCAGCCCGCATACAGTGCTTCGATTCGGCTTGGGTCGGCAATTTCAAAGATACCCACGCGGCGCACCTCTCTTTTGTGGTGATTATGACGCCTGATTTCTCGAATGTATAGAAAAAGCTATTGAAATTGAATCTGCTCAATCAGCGAAGGAAAATCCGCCGCATTGAAATCCGCCCATCCAATCGCCCAGCAGGTGATGAGGTAGGTTTTTTGATTTTGATTGAGGCAGTAAAAAGCTTTTACCGTCCCTTCTTTGGCGACAGTGTCCTCAAATTGGAAATAGGCGGCGCCCACTCCTCCAATCGACACGGTTTCCACATCCGAAAGGTTTTTCCCAAGCCCTCCGTCCCGGTAGGTGTCATGAAATTTTTGCAGGTAGGCAACAGGATTCGCCTCCAGGCTGCCGAGCGTTACAATATCCATCTGTGCGGTTGAATTCTTTTGTTTTATGGCGTTTTGGCTTCCGCCTTCTTCCCAGCCGGAAGCCCTTTCCATCGCAAAATGTTCCCCGCTCATGAGCTCCGCGGCAGTGGTTTGCACTTTAGCGGTAACAGATGCGGCGGAGCTTGTGTTTTCCGGCCCTTTTTCTTCTTTGGAGCAGGCTGTCAGCAGCCCGGCCAATAGGGCGGCGGCCAGCAGCAAACCAAGGCTTCGTTTCATAACAGAACAACTCCTTTTCTGAATCATCTCAATAGGCGGTTTTATAATTGCACAACAATTTTGGATGCTTTCTGGATTTTTAATTTCATTATATCAACACTTTGCCTCCGCCGCAAGCATAGCCGCAACTGGTCAAACCGAAGAAAAAAGCACGCATAGAAAGTTTTGTTTCCAGTGCGTGCTTTTTGATTTGTAAAGCTTCTTATTTAAATTGAATGCTGTTGTTGAAGATTGTGTCGAAATCAGCTGACTGAAACTCGTTTTCGCTTTTTGCCGTGCCGGAGAGTACGTAAATTTTACCGTTATTTTCCACAATGTAGAAAACGGAAAAGAGCTTTGTGTCATCATCCTTTTGAACGGAGGAAGTGAATTTGCTGGCCGAATTCCCTGCAATGGTGGTTTCCGTAATTTCACTGGGCGTATTGCCAACCTGCATCAAGCTGTTGCGGGCGGTTTCGGCATATTCTTTCCGATTCTTGGCAACGGCACTTTTATCCATAATAGAGATCTGGAGCGTTTCCTCTTTGTTTTCTAAAATTGGATCGGCTGCGCTGGATTTCATCTCCCAGTCTTTCGGAATGTCCACACGGTAACCTGGGGATTCAATCGTTTTGCCGGACGAGGCAAGATACGGGATGGTAAGGCTCTGTGTGGCGTCCTCCTGTTCATTTCCGGATGCATCCGTCCCTTTTGGGGCGATTACAACCGGGTTGCCGGATGGATCGGTAACAGGGTTGCCATCCTTGTCGACCACTTGCTCATAGGTCGCGCCGTCGTTCCCCATAATCGTGGGCCCATTCTTTTTGCAGGCGGTCAGGGCGCAGAGTGCGAACAGGCATACCATAATTAGGCAGATGATTCGTTTCATAAATAGGGCCTCCCGTCAGATTTGATTGAAAAATGTCGCATGCTTTATTTACTATAACATCAATGTATGAAAAAGTCAATTTATACGATTTATTTTTTTGATTTCTTTTATTTTTGTTTTGAACGCTATCTTTTAGGATATGAATCGAAGCTCCGCGAATAAAAAACGAAATGCTTGCGAAAGCTTATAGTGGAAGAGCTGTAGATACCTCTTGCATATTGAGCAGCTTGCAGCCAATGTGAATAGAGTATGAATGGTTTTTAAATTTTGTATCCAGCAATTGACTTCACGGAAAATCATGGTATGATAAAGATAACATAAAGATCACTTTTCCGGCCGGGCCGGTGAAGGGGAGTAGCTTGGCAATCGCATGTCAACACACGGCGCAGATGCGTCTGGCTGCGATCCATGAAAATGGAAGCAAGACCTTCAGCAGATTTCTCTCTGCTGAAGGATTTTTGATTTTTTTGGGCACAATCCGTCTTAGAAGGACGGTTGATTAATAGATAGCTGTTGGAACACAATAGAAGGAAGGCAGAAGAACAGTGAAAAAATACTATCTGGAAAACATCTCGGATGTATTTTCAGCAGTGGAAAGCACACCGAACGGCCTCAGTGGCGCTCAGGCCTCGCAGCGCCTTGCGCGCGACGGTAAAAACAGGCTGGAGGAGGCGAAAAAGAAATCCATCCTGCGCCGGTTTATCGAGCAGCTTCTCAACCCAATGATTCTCGTGCTGATCGGCGCTGCGGTCGTTTCCGCTGTTACGGCAGCGCTCGGCCATGAGAAGGAAGGCTATGCGGACGTCGTCATCATTCTGGTGGTCGTTATCCTGAACGCTGTGTTGGGCGTATATCAGGAGAGTAAGGCTGAAAAGGCAATCGAAGCCCTTCAGAAAATGGCGGCGGCCACCAGCAAGGTGCTGCGGGATGGCGAGCTGATCACCGTAAAAAGTGAAGAAATCGCCGTGGGCGATGTGCTTGTGCTAGAGGCGGGCGACGCGGTTCCGGCGGATTGCCGCCTGTTTGAATGCGCAAGCATGAAGGTTGAGGAATCCGCGCTGACTGGCGAGAGTGTTCCGGTGAGCAAGCTTGTGGATAGGCTTGTTCCCAAGGGGCAGGATGTGGCGCTTGGCGATCGTAAGAATATGGCCTACATGGGCAGCACGGTTGCCTATGGCCGCGGCAAGGCGGTCGTTACGGCGACCGGGATGCACACGGAGATGGGCAAGATCGCAACGGCTATCACCCAGGCGGAGGATGGTGAAACGCCGCTTCAGAAAAAGCTGACGCAGCTGAGTAAAATTCTGACTTGGCTGGTGCTCGGTATCTGTGTGTTCATCTTTGCCTTCGGTTTGCTGCGCGGGCATGATTTCCACCTGCAAGCGATTCTCGATACCTTTCTGATCGCAGTCAGCCTGGCGGTTGCGGCGATTCCGGAGGGGTTGGCAGCCGTTGTGACGATCGTGCTCTCCATTGGCGTGACCAATATGTCAAAGCGCAACGCCGTCATCCGCAAGCTCACCGCTGTGGAAACGTTGGGCTGCGCACAGATCATCTGCTCGGATAAAACGGGGACGCTCACGCAGAATAAAATGACTGTCGTCGAGCATTTCGGCGCAGAGGAACCTTTGCTTGCACAGGCGATGGCACTTTGCACGGATGCAGAGGTAAAGGACGATGGGAGCGTGGTAGGGGAGCCAACGGAGGCGGCGCTCGTCTCCTATGGCCTCTCATTATCGCTCAACAAAAAGGAACTGAAAAAAGCTCTTCCGCGCGTGGGAGAAGCGCCGTTTGACTCCATGCGGAAGATGATGTCCACTGTCCATGAGGCGCAGGAGGGGCAATATATTCAGTATACCAAGGGCGCTCCCGATGTGGTGCTCAGCCGCTGCACAAAGATATGGGAAGGCGGCGAGGCAATCCCGCTGACGCAGGAGAAGCGCGAAGAAATCCTGCAACAGAATAAAGCGATGGCGGATAAAGCCTTGCGCGTGCTGGCAGCGGCCTACCGTGCCTATGGCAGCCTGCCGGATTCCTTTGAGCCGGAGCAGCTGGAGCAGGAGCTTATTTTTATCGGCCTGACCGGCATGATCGATCCGGTTCGGCCGGAGGTGAAGGCTGCCGTGGCGGAATGTCGCGAGGCGGGTATCCGGCCGATTATGATTACGGGCGACCACCGCGATACGGCCGTGGCAATTGCAAAGGAGCTCGGCATCATTGAGGATGCCAGCGGGGCCATCACCGGCGCAGAGCTCAGCGAGATGGATGACGAGACGTTTGAGCGCCAAGTGGATCAGTATTCCGTTTATGCCCGTGTGCAGCCGGAGCATAAGGTGCGCATCGTCAGCGCATGGAAAAAACGCGGCATGGTCACAGCAATGACGGGCGACGGCGTGAACGATGCCCCGGCGATTAAAACAGCCGATATTGGAATCGGCATGGGCATCACAGGCACGGACGTGACGAAAAACGTGGCCGATATGGTGCTGGCAGATGATAATTTTGCCACCATTGTCTCCGCTGTGGAGGAGGGCCGGCGGATTTATGATAATATCCGCAAAACCATCCAGTTCCTGCTCTCCTCCAACCTTAGTGAGGTTGTATGTATCCTGGTGGCTACCATCGGGCTCGGCGCGCTGACAGGCGGTCCATTTACGATCCTGCTTCCGGTTCACCTGTTGTGGATCAACCTGATTACGGATAGCATCCCCGCCATTGGCCTTGGCATGGAGCGCGGCGAGCGCGATTTGATGAAGCGAAAGCCGCGCAGCTCTACAGACGGCATTTTTGCGGGCGGCCTTGGGCCGGAGCTCTTATATCAGGGCATTTTAATTGCGGCGCAGACAATTTTCGCCTATGCGCTCGGTTACAATAATGTGGACGATGTAACCGGCCTTCACAACCATGCGATCACGATGGCGTTCCTGACGCTTTCCATGTGCGAGGTGTTCCACGCTTTCAACATGCGCTCGCAGCATGGCTCCGTATTGGCCATGGGCCTGCGCGGAAGCCACAACTGGGTGCTCTATGGCGCAATGGTGCTCTCCGTGCTGCTGACGACAACGGTGATCTATGTGCCATTTTTGGCCGATGCTTTCCGTCTCGTTCCGCTGACGGCAATGGAGTATTTTGAGGCGATGCTGTTGGCGTTTCTAGTTATTCCAATCGTGGAGGTCGTCAAAGCGTTCCAACGGATATATTACAAGAAGAAGGGGCAATAACAGGGAAGTGTGATATAAAAAATACGCCGCGGGTTCGCGGCGTATTTTTATTTTGCAATGAATACATAGAATAGATAAATAGTATTATATATATTGACAAATTATAGAATGATATATATAATAAGGTTGTCCCCAATTATGGATATATTAATGGAAGGGAGACAAAGAAATGAAAAAGAGAAGAGCTTTTGGAGTTGTAGCAACGGTACTTGTCGCTGTTCTGGCGGTCACACAGGCGTCTGCTTTAGGCTCGGCAAGTGAGGGCGGTCTGATGCCCTCGGAGATTGGCCAAACCAATGATGAGATTCTAATGGAAGCGCTTGCAAATCCAGATCTAACGCCGGAACAGAAAGAGCAAGTGAAAGAAAAATGGGATTTGACAGATCGGTTGGCATCAGAAGGGCAGCCGAGTACGCGTGCGGGCAGTACCGCCGTTTTAAATGTTGATGCCGTTATGCAAGAGGATAATACCAAATGCGCTCCGGCTACGGTTCAACAGATTTTAAAGTATATTAAAAAAGCACACTCGTCGCAAACGGTACCTTCTCAAACCACCATTCAAAATGCGGTTGGGCGAGGGCCGGCTATGCAGACGGTATTGAATTATTTAAACAAAATGCAAAGCAGAAATACTTACGTTCGCCGCCTTGTTTCTGGCGAAGCGGATTTTCTAAACTGTGTTCGCACGATGTATAGTAAAATAAATGCACCGATTATTTTCACATTAGCCTCTTATGATACTGTTTACTGGCCCTATAAAACGGATGGACATTACACAAATTTAGTGGGATATTCAAATCCCAATCGCGATAATCCAGATCCGGCTCGAAATTCTTATTATATTGTAGATCCTTACTACTTCCCTAAGTATGGACATGGAATTTATGCCGACGGAAAATTTACGAGAAGTTTTACTCAACTTTGGAAAGTAAATACGAATAAAATGGGTGTAGGTCAGAATGCGATTGGGTATTAACGAATGAAAGGGTGACAGGGCATGCATGCCAAGGGGCTTGCCGCTTTCCTATCTTTTCTGATGTTGTTCCTTCTGCTCCTTACAGGCTGCGGCGGCACGCAGCGGAGTGATCCGGAGCAGACGACAGGCTCGGAGCAGGAGCCAAGCTCCCTGCGTTCGGCTTCCTCGGAAACGCTCCCATTCTCCCTCAAAAATCCCTCTGCGCCGAAGCGGATTTCCAACCAGCAGGCCCAATTGCTGTTTGATTCATCTTCCGCAAAGGGTGAGGCAAAAAAAATCCGCTACCTGAGCAATTTCTGCGGGGATCTTTTTTGTATGAGCTATGCAGGGCTGGATGGAGAGCAGGATTCCAACATCACCAGTTTTGCGATTTATGATGGCAAAACGCAGAAGGCCACACAGGTCGGCCAGATCGCCAATACGACCGCCTCCAGCGGGGATGCGGTTTTCATGGACGGGCGATATTTTTACACTTGGTATGGCAGTGCGGATGCTGGCGGCGCCGATATCAACAATTTGATTCGGATTGATACGAAGGATAAAAAGTTTAGCGTTGTGGCGAAGCGGAAAAACGTGGCCGCGCTGATCAACCTCAGCAAGCTGTCGGCAACGGAATTCATTGGCTACGTCCCCCGCCAAGAGGAAGATTCTATCGTCACGGAGATCGAGAAATACGATGGAAAAACCGGACAGCGCAAAACGATCCTGAAAAATGAATTTTTCTATCAGGGGGGCGAGCAGAACAGCCGGGGCACGGTTCTCGAGGTTGCCTGCGCCGCTGACGGCAAGATCTATGGCCTGGGCAGGCAGAAAAAAAACGGGGAGGATCACTGCTACCTTTACACCTACGATGGCAATGGGAAACTACTCTCCCAAACGGAGGAGGCGGAGATCGGTAAAGAAATTGGCGCCCCGCTGCACATGGATATTGTCGGCAACCTGTTGGTCGTGAAGGATTATAGCAGCTTGCGCGCTTCGCTTTTTATCCGGAGGGGGGAACATTATGAGCTGTTATTTGGAACAGATCAGGAGTATGATTTTGCAGGGAATTTAGAGAGCCTGTATAACAGTGAAAAAACGCCCTATCTGTATTTTCAAAAAAATAGTCTTGCCCGGTCAGCGGAGGCTGGAAAGCCCGTTATCTATGCAGTACATACGCAGACGGGGGAGATTACCCGGCTCCAGATGGACAGTGATTCAGAATATCCATTTCTTGACCGGATCAATATGGATGAGGGCGGGAATCTTCTGTTGCTATACCGGAAAGACGCGTACGGGCAGGAATTCAGAGCATATCGGGTAGACGGATCGTCCCTACAAAAAATCCTTTCCGAATAAAAGTGCCTATCAAAAATCTGTTGCGAAGTGTTTCACATTTCGCAACAGATTTTTCTCAACGAGGAGGCGGCTTCTAAGGCGCCACGAGAGAACGTCTTCATAACCACACAGGGTTCAAGCCTTGTAAACCTATCAGCAGGGCAGCGGTTACCCCAAGGCTGGCGTGTGCGTCTTTATCAAACCGGCCGTTGCAGAACGCATCTGCAACGGCCGGTTTGTAAAGCTTTAATTTTGCGGCTACCGCTCCTCCCGGAAATAATTTATCCCACAGCCTGCGGGTTGGGTGTTCTCTTTGCTCTTCCGGATAGAGGTGACGATCAGCACGATGGCTGTCACGAGGAAGGGCAGCATGTCGAAAATTGCCTCCGGGATGGTGACGATGTTTTTTGGAATATAAAATTTTAGGATGTTGAACGCGCCAAAGATAAAGGAGCCGAGAATCGCCTTGAATGGGTTCCAGCTTGCAAAGATCACGAGCGCTACGGCGATCCATCCAAGGCCGTTGACGCTGTCGGTTACCCAAATGCCGCCGCAGAGCACCAGCGAGATGTAGGCGCCGCCAATGCCGCAGACCCCGCCGCCGAGCAGGATATTGAAATATTTCACACGGGTGACGTTAACGCCCGCCGCATCGGCCGCGCCGGGATTTTCACCAACCGCGCAGAGGTTGAGGCCTTTGCGCGTGTGCAGGATGTATATGCCCATCAAAATGCATAGAAGAATCCCAAAATAAACGAAGGGGTTATATTGAAAAAAGAGCTTTCCAACATAGGGGATGTCGCTGAGCACGGGAATATGAATCGCCTGCACAGTGTTAGTGATTTTATCCGATAGCTTCAGCACGTCGATTCCGGCCGATTCGCGCAGAAAATCCCCGAAAAAATTGGCGAAACCCACGCCAAAAATCGTCAAGGTAAGGCCTGTCACGTTTTGGTTTGCTTTGAGCGTAACAGTCAAAAACGCATAGATGAGGGCGGAGAGGAGGCCTGCGAGAAATGCGCCAAGCACAGCGAGCACAATGTTTTGTGTGGTAAAGCCCACATAAAACCCTGCGATGGCGCCAATGGACATCATACCCTCCACGCCAAGATTCAGGTTGCCCGCTTTTTCCGTGACAATTTCGCCGAGCGTGCCAAACATCAGGGGCGTGCCAGCCAAAAGCGCGGCGTGCAGAAAGTTAACAAAGGTGTTCATTTGGCGTTGCCCCCTTTCTTGCGAAACGCAAAGGAGTAGCGAATGAAAAATTCACATCCCAGAATGAAAAACAGGATCACGCCCTGTAAAATATCCGCGGCATAGGAGGAAAGGCCGAATGCGGTTTGAATCACGCCGCTGCCCTTTTCCAGAATGCTAAAAAACGCTGTAAAAACAAGAATCACAAAGGGATTGAGCTGGCCAAGCCAGGCGACAATAATTGCCGTAAAGCCCACACCGCTCGCAACGCCTGTGGAGAGTGTAAAATCGGTGCCGGTAACCTGGAGCATGCCGGCAATGCCGGAGATTGCCCCGCTGAGAACCATCGTTACGATCATCACGCGCTTCACGTTGATGCCGGCATACCGGGCCGTGGCCTGGCTTTCGCCCACCACGCTGATTTCATAGCCGCTTTTGGTATAGCGCAGGTAAACGAATACAAGCACCACAAGCAGGAGACCGATGATCCATCCGAACTGCACGCCGAAAATTTTGCCGAGGTAGGCGTTCGGATCAAAAGTAGCGATTTTAGGGAAGCCGCGCGCCTCCGGATCCTGCCACGGCCCTTGGCGCAGGTAATCGACGATATAATAGGCAATATAGTTGAGCATCAGCGTCAACAGTGTTTCATTGGTGTTGAAGCGCGCCTTAAATACAGCGGGGATCAGCCCCCAGAGGCCGCCCCCGATTATACCGGCCAGGAAACAGGCCAGCATCAGCAAAAGGTGCGGCCAATCGCTGTGAAACAGCGCAAAATATGTGGCGAACACCGCGCCCATAATCAGCTGCCCCTCCGCGCCGATATTCCAAAACTTCATTTTGAAGGCAAGGGTCACGCCGAGAGAAGTGACCAACAGAGGAATGCCGATTTTCACCGTGGACTGAATGGCAATTTTGCTGCGGAAGCAGCCGCGGATCATCTCGGCATAAACGTTCAGCGGGTTTTGCCCCAGCATCAGGATGAATAGCGCCCCTGCGGCGATGGCAAGGAGAAATGCACCCACGCGGAGCAGTGAGGCCTGCCATGGTGGGAGCTCTGGCTTTTTTACCACACGGAGCAGCGGTTCCGGCGAACTGCGCCGGGTCGCCAAAGAGGATGGGGTAGGCTTACTCATTGGGCGTCTGCCTCCTTTTTGATCGTTTCTCCGGCCATGAGGAGGCCGATTTGCTCTTTGGTGGCGCTCTGTGCCTCTAGAATGCCGGTGACCGCTCCATGGCACAGCACCATGATCCGGTCGCACAGCTCCAGCAGCACATCGAGATCTTCTCCGATGAAGAGCACTGCCACGCCTTTTTTCTTCTGCTCATTGAGTAGGTCGTAAATCGTGTAGGAGGAGTTGATATCCAACCCGCGCACTGGGTAAGCCGTGATCAGTAGCTGCGGCTCGGATTCAATTTCGCGCCCAAGCAACACCTTTTGCACATTGCCGCCAGAAAGGCGGGAAACCGGGGTCGTCACGCCGGGCGTGACGATTTCGAGCGTATCAATCAGCCGCAGGGCGAGCTCCCTTGCCGGTTTTTTATTGATAAAAGGGGATTTTCCGTTTTTGTAGGATTTGAGCAGCATGTTATCCGTCATACCCATGGAGGCAACCAGGCCCATGCCCAGCCTATCCTCTGGTATAAAGCTCATGCTGATGCCCATCTTTATAATTTCACGGGGCGATTTGCCCACGATATTTTCTTTTTTATAAAGGATCGCACCCTTTTCCGCGTGCATCAGGCCGGCGACGGTTTCGCACAGCTCCTTCTGTCCGCTGCCTGCAACGCCTGCAACGCCGAGAATTTCGCCGCCGTTTAAGTCGAAGGAGATATCGTTGAGCGCATAGACGCCGTCTTCATTGCGCACGGAGAGATGATGCACTTCAAACAGGGCCTTTTCCTGTTTCACACAGGGCCTTTCAATTTGTAGGGATACCTTTTTGCCAACCATCAGTTCTGTGAGCTCCTGAGCGTTGGTTTCCGCCGTCGCCACCGTGGCAACGCTTTTCCCCTTGCGCAGGATGGTTACGCGGTCGCTGATGGCGAGCACTTCGTTCAATTTATGCGTAATAATGATCACGGCGCAGCCCTGGTCACGCATGCTGCGCAGGATGGAGAAGAGCTTGTCCGTTTCCTGTGGCGTGAGCACAGCCGTCGGCTCATCGAGGATTAAGATGTCCGCGCCTCGGTAAAGCACCTTGAGAATCTCAACCGTTTGCTTTTCACTAACGGACATGTTGTAGGTTTTTTTCAGTGGGTCAATTTCCAAACCATATTTTTGACAGAGGGAAGTGATTTCTCCTGCCAGCGCTTTTTTTCGCAGGCGGCGATCTTTTTCCGTGCCCATGACAATGTTGTCCTGCGCAGTGAAAACATCCACCAGCTTGAAATGCTGGTGGATCATGCCGATGCCGAGCGACAGCGCATCATGGGGGGAAGCGATCGTGCGCCGCTCGCCCCGAACGTAGATTGTGCCGCTATCCGGATGGTAAATGCCGGATAGCATATTCATCAGCGTTGTCTTACCGGACCCATTTTCGCCAAGCAGGGCGAGAATCTCGCCCTGCTTGACGGACAGGCTGATATCATCATTGGCGACAACCGGGCCAAAGGTCTTTGTAATGTGTTTGAGTTCAATCGCAAAGTTTTGTTCAACCGTATCCAAATGAGATACCACCCATCTTCTTAAAGATTGCTGTTTTTATTTCGCTTCCACGTTATCAACATACCAGTTGAGCTTGCCGGCGATATAGTCATCCTTGAGATAGTCGCCGCTCTTGACCTGCTCTTTGCCGGTGTTATCCTTCAGCGGGCCGGCAAAAACTTTCAGGGTGCCGTCAACAATCGAAGCTCTTGCTTTCTCAATCGCTTCTTTTGTTCCATCCGCACAGTTGGCGGACAGCGGGGAAATATCTACGAGGCCTTCCTTCATGCCGTCGAAATAGTTGGTCGGCGTCCAGGTGCCGTCGATGACCTGCTTTACGGCTTGCGTGTAGTACACGCCCCAATTCCAAACCGTGGCGGTCAAATGCGCCTTGGGAGCTTCAGCAGTCATATCCGAGTTGTAGCCGCAGCCCCAAACGCCTCTTTCCTCAGCGGCGATCTGCGGCTGAGCGGTATCCTGATGCTGAGCGATGACGTCGCAGCCAAGATCAAGCAGGGCGATGGCGGCGCTCTTTTCCTTATTCAAGTCAAACCAAGTGTTGGTTACTTTTACATAGACTTTGGCGTCTTTATTCACGCTCTTAACACCGAGGGCAAATGCGTCGATACCACCGGTGACCTCGGGGTTGCTGCTTCCCTGTGCGGCAACATAGCCGATCTTGTTGCTTTTGGTTTTCAGGCCGGCTGCAATGCCGGTGAGATAACGAGCCTCATAGATGCGGCCGAAATAATTGTTGAGGTTTTTACCATTATTCTTGTAGCCGGAGCAGTGGGAGAAGATGACCTCCGGATACTCCGCAGCGAGCTGCTCCATTGTATCCATATAGCCGTAGCTTGTGCCAAAGATGATATTGCAGCCCTCTTCTATACATTCCCTAATGGCAGTTTCAATCGCTTTTTTATCCTGGTCGTCAATGTTATTCTTGCGAATAATCTGGTTGTCTTGCAGGCCGAGCGTTTTCTGCATGTCCACAATTCCTTGGTCATGCGCGTGGGTGTAGCCGGAGGTGTCCTTCGGATTTCCAATGTGGATAACGCCGACTTTGATCTGCCCTTTTGCAACAGGAGCGAACGTGCTTTTTGGAGCCTCAGATGCATTGTTGTTGGATGATTCTCCCGTGTCGCCGCCGCCAGAACAGGCCGCAAGGGCGAAAACCATTGCAAGAGCCATCAGCAGGGCGAGCGCCTTGGTGAACTTCTTCATTTTTGATTCCTCCAAAATATTTTTATGTTACGGAAAAGCGCCGGAAGCCCGGCCCCTTTCCTAACAGTCCTGTGATGTAAATACGACCGTGCCGTTTTTCATGGATTCTACGATGGCCAGAGATTCCAGATGGATACCCATCCCTCGAATGAGCGCTCCGCCCGGCTGGAAGCCCTTTTCAATCACGATTCCGATCCCCTCCAGCGTAGATCCTGCCTGATCGAGAATGTCCTTGAGCCCGATGAGCGCGCGCCCATTTGCCAAGAAATCATCGATAACGAGCACATGATCGTCCGGCCCAAGATAATCTTTTGAAACCCCGATCAGATAGGCTTTATTTTTTGTGAAGGAGAAAACCTCGCTGGTATAGAGGTTTTCTCCCACATTGCGGTGCGCCCCTTTTTTGGCAAAAACAACAGGCACAGAGAAATATTGCGCCGCAATGCACGCGATCCCTATACCTGATGCCTCGATCGTTAAAATTTTATTGATGGGTGCGGATTGGAATAAGCGGTGGAATTCCTTCCCGATCTCATTGAGCAGAGTAACGTCGATTTGATGGTTTAAAAACATATCGACTTTTAAAATGTCATCGCCCAAAACTTTGCCGTCCCGCAAAATTCGCTCTTCCAGAAGCTTCATAAACGCTTGCCCATCCCTCTCAGTTCATCTGAAGGCCTGTTCCCTCGATGATCTGCCATAATAAAGGCCTTGGCAACATTTCCTGAATGAAACCGAAAAAGCAGCCGATGGATTACCAGCTGCTATCCTGCTCCAATTTTCCTCATGCCGCAATCGCCTTATGATATCAAAGATAGTTTATAATAATCTCGGATAGAAATCAAGTCTATGCTGCTCTTTTTTCGGAGAAAGAGGACATTTTTACGCTTTTTTGGGACGCGGTATCAGAAAGAAAAGCATGGTCAGGGGATATGCGTCCTCTTTACTGCGGCCGATCAATGCTTGCTGCCGGAAATTAGGCTCATTTGCGTGCTACATGAACCATAGAAACGCCCTGCCGGATTGGTCCGACAGGGCGTTTTGCAATCAATCCAGAAAATCCTTGAGTTTTTTGCTGCGGCTCGGATGGCGCAATTTTCGCAGCGCCTTCGCCTCGATCTGACGGATGCGCTCACGGGTGACGTTGAATTCTTTGCCGACCTCCTCTAGCGTGCGCGGGTGGCCATCCTCCAGCCCGAAGCGCAGGGAGAGCACCTTTTCCTCCCGCGGCGTGAGCGTTTTGAGCACGTCGCCGAGCTGCTCCTTGAGCAGGAGCATGGAGGCCGCGTCCGCCGGGGCGAGCGCGTCGTCATCCGGAATGAAATCGCCCAGGTGGCTATCCTCCTCCTCGCCGATGGGCGTTTCAAGGGAGACGGGCTCCTGTGCGACGCGCAGAATCTCGCGCACCTTGTCAACCGGCATATCAAGCTCCGCGGCGATTTCCTCCGCCGTCGGGTCACGCCCGTTTTTGTGCAGAAGCTGGCTGTTGGTTTTCTTCACCTTGTTGATGGTTTCCACCATATGCACGGGGATACGGATGGTGCGCGCCTGATCCGCGATCGCGCGGGTGATGGCTTGGCGAATCCACCAGGTCGCGTAGGTAGAAAATTTGAATCCCTTGGTGTAGTCAAACTTATCCACCGCCTTGATCAGGCCGAGGTTGCCCTCCTGGATCAGGTCGAGGAACTGCATGCCGCGCCCCACATAGCGCTTTGCAATGCTGACGACCAGGCGCAGATTTGCCTCCGCCAGCCGCTGCTTAGCGACCGGATCGTTTTCACTGATGCGGATGGCAAGGTCAATTTCTTCCTCACTGCTCAACAGGGGAACGCGGCCGATCTCTTTGAGATAGACCTTGACAGGATCGTCCATTGCTACATTTTTGTTATCGACCCCAATGGAAAGGTCGGGATCCGCTGCCTTTGGCATATCCGGCGTGTCAAACGTAATCACATCCAGGGAAGCGTCTCCGAGATCGTCGATAATTTCAATATTTTGGCTTTCAATCGTGTCGTAGAGCTTGTCCAGCTCCTCCACGTCCATATCCATTTCTACGATGGCCGCATCAATCTCATGCGTCGTCAGGCGGCCGCTTGCTTTGCCTTTATCCAACAAGCTTTTGACCGACTGCTTTTTCTCCGTGTTTTCCATATCCATACCATCCTTTCATGCGCGTTTGAGGCAAAGGCTTTGCGCCTGCAAACGGCACCCTACACCCTATGTATTTTGCGTTTCCCCTGTCAGGCGGCCTACGGGGAGTCGCTCTTCTTTTGAAAAAGCGCGCGGAACTCATCGTCGCTGGCCGAAGCGGGATCCGCTGTTTCAAGCTTAGCTTTTTCCTCAAAGAGCACTTTTATACAATCGCCGCATTCTGCGACGGTATTGCTGATTGCCGCGCCCTGTGCGAGAATGCCCGCAATGGCGCCCATTTCCACGGGGGTAAAGCGTGCGGAGAGTAGAGCGAGCTCCGGTGTGTGCCCCTCCTGGATCACGGCGCACACGGCTGCGAAAACGCGGCGGTTGAAATCCGTGAGAAAATTCTCCGGCGTTATCTGGCTTTCGATTTTTGTCAAAAAATCCGGATTGCGCATCAATGTGGCGATCAGCGTTTCTTCCGCCTTCGCTGCGCGCAGGTGACGGGTGCGCTCCGGGTTGGCTGCGCTTTGCGGAGAAGCATCCATTTGCTGCACGGCACGCATCGCTGTTTTTTCCTGCGTCCGGCGGCGGGAGCGGAGCGCCCGTTCCAGCTGGGAGAGAATAGCCTCCTTGCCGACCTCCAGCTCGGAGGCGAGCTTGCCCGCATATACGTCCCGCTCAATAGGGCTGTCCACCTGTGCAAGCACGCCTATGGCGGCGGTGAGAAAGCTGACCTTGCCGTCCGGGATGGAAACGTCAAACTTTTCCCGTTCCCGCAGCAGGCGGTATTCCACGTCGTTAGCCGCTCCTTCAAGGAGGTCGCGTAGCCTGTCAGGCCCGTATTGACGCAAGATTTCATCCGGATCCTTACCGCCCGACAGGCGCAGCACACGCAGCTTCATCCCAATCTCGTTGAAAATGCCAATTGCCCGGCGGGTAGCCTCTTGGCCCGCGCCGTCCGCATCGTAGGAGAGGATGACCTCATCTGCATAGCGGGCAAGCAGCCGCGCCTGTTCGCGGGTGAGTGCCGTGCCCAGGCAGGCTACCGCATTGGTAAAGCCGGCCTGATGGTAGGCAATCACGTCCATATATCCTTCTGCTAAGATCAATTTACCCTGATTGGCGCTTTTGGCAAAATTGAGCGCAAAAATTGCCTGGCTTTTTTTATAGACGAGCGTGTCCGAGGTGTTGACGTATTTCGGCTTGGCATCATCGAGCACGCGGCCGCCGAAAGCAATCACATTACCGCGCAGGTCAATGATGGGGATCATCATCCGGTTGCGGAAGTTGTCATAGCAGGAAGTGCGGCCGTTTTTATCGCTGCGGCGCGCAAGGTTGGCGTTTACAAGTTCCGCTTCGGAATAGCCCTTCTGCCGCATGTGACGCAGGAGCCCATCCCATCGGTTCGGCGCACAGCCAAGCCCAAAATGGCGGATTATTTTCGCGTTGAGGCCCCGGCCCTGTAGATAGGAGAGCGCTGCCGCCCCCTCGGGCGTGAAGAGCGTTTCATGAAAATAGCGGGCTGCCTCCCGGTTTGCCTCCAGCATGCGGCGGCGTTGCTTCATCAGGGTGTCGTCATAGCCATCCTGCGGCAGGGCAAGGCCCGCACGGTCTGCCAAGCTTTTTACGGCCTCCATATAGTCAAGGTTGTCCATCCGGCGCACGAAGGTGATCGCGTCGCCCCCTGCGCCACAACCAAAGCAGTAGAAGGATTGGGTTTCTGGATAAACCGTGAAGGAGGGCGTTTTCTCGTTGTGAAAGGGGCACAGCCCCGTATAAGTTCGCCCGCGCCGCCTGAGGTTCACATACGGCGCAATAATCTCTTCAATATCAATTTTGGAGCGCAGCTCCTGTAAAAATTCATCGCTGAGCAAAGCGGGCCTTCCCCCCAATCAGGCTGGTGCTCCAGGCATCAGACTCGCCAGGAGCGCGGGATAAACAGCGCGTCAAATACGCGCAGGGCGTAGGAGTCGGACATGCCGGCAATATAGTCGCACGCGGCGCGCTCAGCACCCTCCTCCTCGCAAATAAGGGCATATTCTTCAGGCAGATCATCAGGATGGCGGACGAAATGCTCATACATATGCTTTAAAATATCGATGGCCTTTCCTTCTTCCCCTTTGCAGCGGGGGTTGGTATATACCTTCTCAAACATGAAGCTGTGCAGCTCGTCAAACGGCTTTTTAATTTCCGGCGCAAGGCAGATCGTATCGGCTTTTTCACTGGTGAGGATCGCGGAGATCACCAGCGTGTTGATGCGCCGAGATTTGGTATTACCCAGTATAGCGCAGGCGCTGTCCGGCAGATCTTCCTGCCGGAGCACGCCGCCGCGCATCGCATCGTCGATATCGTGGTTGATGTAGGCGATCCGATCAGCCAGGCGGACAATCTTGCCCTCCAGCGTCCCGGCTTCCTCGCCGGAGGTGTGGCAGCGAATGCCGTCGCGCACTTCCTGCGTAAGGTTCAAGCCTCGTCCGTTTTTTTCCAGCCTGTCCACCACGCGGAGGCTCTGGTTGTAATGATGGAAGCCGCCGGGGAAAACTGCGTTTAGCGCTCGCTCGCCGGCATGGCCAAAGGGCGTGTGACCCAGATCATGCCCTAACGCCGCCGCTTCGGTGAGATCTTCGTTGAGCCGCAGCCCCCGCGCGATCGTGCGGGCGATCTGAGCCACCTCCAGCGTGTGGGTCAGGCGCGTGCGGTAATGGTCGCCTTCCGGAGCGAGGAATACCTGCGTTTTGTGCTTCAATCGGCGGAAGGCGGTTGAGTGGATGATTCTGTCCCGGTCGCGCTGATATACTGTGCGCACTGGGCATTCCACCTCCGGGCGTAAGCGCCCGCGCGAATGCTCGCTTAATGCGGCGCGGGGAGAGAGCGTTTCGCGCTCAACGGCCTGTGTGCGTGCACGGATCTCCATATCCATCGGCGGCACCTGCCTTTCGCAAATTCACAAGAAAGCCCTTTTTCTATGTTTCTATCTATTAACATATACGCCGTTTTTTCCGTTTTCCCTCTTTTTTTCTGAATCTATGCAAAAAGTTTTTTCATCGCGTTTCCAGGGTGTGAAATCAATCGGCGGCCGCAAAGCATTCTCCGGTTTGCACAGCCTGAAAGCGGCCGTTGCTCGCATCCGTCAGCTTTGCGCAGAATGAATCGACCAGCGTGGCGTGGATGCGCACCCGCACGGTAACCGCCCCGCCGAACTGCGTGTCCTCCACAATCCCGCCCCATTCCGGGATGCAGACGGCAAGCTTGCCATAAAAGCTGTAATCGCAGGCAATGTCTAAAATTGCACAGTGCGCCATGGTAACGATCCCCGCTTTGCCGAGCGCAATTGCCGCAGCGTGGGAATACGCCCGCACCAGCCCGCCTGCGCCGAGCAGAATTCCTCCGAAATAGCGCGTGACCACCACGGCGCAGTTGGTAACGCCCTGCTTGCGTAACACATCAAGCACCGGGATGCCGGCAGTGCCCTGCGGCTCGCCGTCATCCGAATAGCGCTCCAATTGCCCTTCGCGTAAAAGGTAAGCGAACACATTGTGGGTGGCGTCGTGGTGCTGTTTTTTAATCCGCTCGATGAAAGCGGCGGCTTCTACCTGCGTGGAGACAGGCTGTGCGTAGCCGATAAATCGGGAGCGTTTTTCTGTAAATTCGTCGCTGGCAGGCGCGCGCAGGGTTTTATATTCTTCCATTGAGACTCACCTTTTTAAAACAAAAAGCGACGCTCATGAAGCGCCGCTCTGCTGGTAACCTTAATTATTCGCCCTTTTTGTCCATATTGTAACGCTTCTTGAAGCGGTCGACGCGTCCGCCTGTATCAACAAGCTTTTGCTTGCCGGTAAAGAACGGATGGCACTTGGAGCAAATATCGACGCGTATATCCTGCTTGGTCGAAGAGGTTTCAATGACCTCGCCGCAAGCGCACTTGATCGTCGTAGGCTTATAATTTGGATGGATGCCCTCTTTCATTCTTGTCACCTCTTTCGATTACAAACACTGGTATAGCATTAGAATTCTATCACACATGCGCCCAAAAAGCAACACCCATTTTTATTTTTTTTGCTTTTCGGCGCTTTTTAGTTTTTCATTTTTGCACAATCACGAAATAGGCGGAGTGTCCGCTTGATTTCGTGCCCGGCAGACCACTTTTCCCGCCGGTAGAGGAAACTGTTTTTCTCTAAGCGCACCTCAACGCGTGTGTAGTGAATGAGAGCCAGATATAGCTGCATCAGTAGGGTGCGGAGCTGGAGATTCCGGTTCCATTCGAGCGCATGGCCGGCGGCTTGGTATCCCTCCCAGAAAGCGGATTGCTGATCAAATAAAAGAAAATCCCCGGCGGGATCGCCCCAATAGGCGCAGTCCGGATCGATCACCGCGCTGAACAGAGGCGCTCCGGCCTCCTGCCGGACGAAAATATGCTCCGGGCGCAGATCAAAATGCACGAGGCAGGGCGTTTTGACCACATCCAGCTCCCGTTCAAAGTGCCGCAGTGTTTCCCGTACCTCACGCACACAGGGGATTTCTGCCCCGAGCCGCTTCGCATCGGCAATGATATGGTGCGTCATTTCCAGGTATGCATCCCGCCAACTGCCGCGCAGACCCCATTGCTCGTAACCGAAGCCCTCGCCCAAAATGGCGTGGAGCTGTGCGGTAGCCTCGCCTAAGGCGCGCATTAGATCGGGAGATTGGCGGACGTCACGCGGCATTTGGGCGAGCGGGCAGCCTTCCAATTCCTCCATAAGAAACCAGTCGCAGGGCATACATTTACCGCTGAAATCGCTGAATATTACACGGGGAACGCGGATGCTGGTATGGCTTCGGATCAGGTCATAGGCAGTCAGCTCCGTGTGCATCATATTGCGCTCATGCGTGAGCACCGGCGCGCCGTATCGCGGCGACATCTTCAGGATGAAGATGCCATGTGCGGCGGTGCTCACGCGATACACAGAGTTGAAACCGCCGCTGTCCGCCGGAAAGAACTCCTGCGCATCGCTGATGCCGGCGCGTGAACACATCTGCGCCAGCTCCCGGTTGGAGGGGAGCAGCTTTGTTTTGCTTTGTATCATAAAAATCGGCTCTTTTCCTTGGGATCAATGCGGTGCTTTTGCTTGTAAGCGCAATGGCACCCTGCAATTGCCTGTTAATCTAGGGACTTTTTTCATTATACCGCTCTTTGCTAGAAAAAGAAACGGGAAAATTGCGCCAAGCTGCTGGGAAAACGGCCGAATCTGCAAGAAGGCTTGAAGATTGCCGATTTATGATGTATGATAGATACGCTTTGCGGCTGCCAGGGGGAAGGATATCTGGCAGCCGCCGAAAACATCCGGCCTGCTGGCCGCTGCTAGGAAAGAGAAGTGGCAATGAAAATAGTAATTGTAGGCGACGGAAAAATGGGCTTTACCCTGACGCGTCACCTCTCCGAAGAAGGACACGACGTAACCGTTATCGACCATAACGCCGAGATTTTGGAGCGCACGGGGGACATCCTCGACGTGGCCTGTCTGCGAGGGGATGGCATCAGCCTGGCGGTGCTGGCCGAGGCGGGCGCGGATGAGTGCGACCTTCTCATCGCCGTTACGTCGAGAGACGAGGTTAACATTATTTGCTGTATGTTGGCGCGCAAGCTCGGCGCACGCCATACCATCGCGCGCGTGCGCAACCCGGAATATGCCAAAAGCCTATTTTTCATCCGGGAAGAATTGGGATTAAGCATGTTGATTAATCCGGAGATGGATGCGGCAACCGAAATTTTTCGTTTGTTGCGTTTCCCAACCGCTTTAAAAATTGATTTCCTTGCCAAAGGCAGGGTTGAATTGCTGACGTTCCGCCTAACGGCGGACAGCCCTTTGGCGGGCAAGGCGTTGCATGCGCTGAAATCCCGTGTGCTGGTCTGTACGGTGCAGCGTGACGGCGCGGTCTATATTCCGGACGGGGATTTTGTGCTGCAAGGAGGCGACACGATTTCGGTGACCGCCTCTCCGAAGGATGTCGCCGCGTTTTTTCACACAACGGGCATCCGGGGGCAGAAGATCAAATCTGTGATGATCGTCGGAGGCGGAAAAATCAGCTTCTATCTTGCCCGCCTGCTCTGTGAAAGCGGTTTGCAGGTAAAAATTCTGGAAAAGGATAAAGAGCGCTGCGACCTGCTTTCTGAGCTGCTGCCGCGCGCAATGGTGATCTGCGGAGACGGCTCCGATCAAACGCTTTTAATGGAAGAGGATCTCGACCGCACGGACGCTCTCGTTGCCTTAACGAATATGGATGAGGAAAACGTAATCATTTCCATGTTTGCCACGCTTCATGAGGTGGGTAAGGTAATTGCAAAGATCAATCATATTAGCTTAGATAAAATTCTTGAAAAATCAGGTGTGGACTGCACGGTCACGCCACACCTGATTTCTTCTAATCAGATTGTGCAATATGTCCGCGCGATGCAGAATTCGCGCGGCAATGGCGTAGAATCGATGGTAAGGCTTGGCAGCGGTGCGGTGGAAGCCTTGGAATTCCACGTGAAGGAGAGCTTTGAGGCCTGCGATGTATCGCTGAAAACGTTGGCGCTGAAAAAAGAGCTGCTCATTGCTTCAATCATTCGTGGCGGAAAGGTGATTTACCCCACGGGCAGCGACTGCATCCGGGCCGGTGATAACGTGATTGTGATCACCATGCGGCAGCGGCTGGAGGATCTGAACGATATCCTGCTGTAGGCGCCCTGCTGCCCGCTGGAAAGAAATCGACAAGGAAGGTTTTTCATGAACCGCAAGCTTGTATTGAAAATGCTGGGCTATGTCTTGGCTTTAGAGGCCGGCCTTCTAATGCTTCCGCTGATGGTAGGCCTGTATTACCGGGAGAGGTGTGTGCTCTCCCTGCTGGCGACGATCGTTTTGCTTTTGGCGGCAGGCATTCCATTACTTTGCCTGAAGGTGACGAACAAAAGCATGTATGCGCGGGAGGGCTACATTATCGTAGCGTTCTCATGGATTTTACTATCCCTGTTCGGTGCGCTGCCCTTTTATCTGAGCGGCGCGATTCCATCCTATATCGACAGCCTGTTTGAAACGGTTTCAGGCTTTACCACCACTGGCGCGAGCATTCTGACCAATGTGGAGGCCATACCGAAAAGCCTGCTGTTCTGGCGCAGCTTTACGCACTGGGTCGGCGGCATGGGGATCCTTGTATTTGCGCTGGCAATTCTGCCCGGGGTGAACGAACGCTCCATCTATGTGATGCGCGCGGAGGTGCCCGGCCCTTCGGTTGGAAAGCTCGTTCCCAAAACCCACAAGACGGCTACGGTGCTTTATTTGATCTATTTTGCGATGACGGTTGTGGAAATTGTGCTTCTGCTTTTCCGTATGCCGCTGTTTGACAGCCTAATTACAGCCTTCGGCACTGCCGGCACAGGCGGTTTTTCCAATCGCAATGCCAGCATCGGCGCCTATAACAGCGCGTATGTAGATGGTGTGGTCACGGTATTCATGCTGCTGTTTGGCGTTAATTTTAATATTTATTACCTCTTTTTGCGCAAGCAATTTCGTCAGGGGATCAAGAGCGAGGAGCTGCGTTGGTATGTGTGCCTATCGGGGCTTTCCATGCTGGTAATCACTCTGAATATCCTACCGCAGTCGCCTTCTTTGGGCCGTGCGTTCCGGGAGGCGTCCTTTCAGGTCGGCTCGATTATCACAACGACCGGCTACGCCACGGCTGATTATAACCTGTGGCCGGAGCTGTCGCGCATGATCCTATTTCTGCTGATGATCGTCGGCGCGTGCGGCGGTTCCACCGGGGGCGGCGTGAAGGTATCCCGCCTGGTAATCGTGTTGAAGAAGCTCTATTATGATGTTATCCGTATGCTGCACCCGCGCAGCGTGCATCCAATCCGGTTGGAAGGAAAGCGGTTGGATGATGAAACGGTCAATCGAGCAAGTGTGTTTTTGCTCTCTTACCTGTTTATTATTTTTATCCTCTCATTGCTGGTTTCAGCGGACGGCTACGATTTTGAAACAACGTTGAGCTCCGTTACCGCCTGCATGGGAAATATCGGCCCGGGCCTTGGCATGGTGGGGCCGACAGGGAACTTCAGCCATTTTTCCGGTTTCTCCAAAATGATCCTGTCGTTGGCGATGCTGCTGGGCAGGCTTGAAATTTTTCCGCTGTTTTTAATGGCCTCTCCGGAGCTTTACCGCAGCAGGCATAAAAAACGTGCGGCTGGGCTCGATGCCCTGCGCTGAAAAGGCCAGGCAAGTTTTTTGACCCTTTCAGAGAAAGGATGGTGATGGCGATGCGTCTTTTGGTGATCGATGGGCAGGGCGGCGGCGTTGGTAGCCGCTTGGTCGCCTCCCTGCGTGAAAAGGAGCTGCCCAATGTGGAGGTGATCTGCGTGGGCACCAATGTGCTGGCCACGAATGCGATGCTCAAGGCCGGTGCGGATGCGGGCGCAACAGGGGAAAACGCCGTGGTTTACAATGCCGCACGCGCGGATGTGATTTTGGGCCCGATCGGCCTGCTGCTGGCCAACGCGATGCTGGGCGAAATCACGCCCCAAATGGCGCGCGCCATCTCGGAAAGCAGCGCACAGAAGCTATTGATCCCTGTTTCCAAATGTGCGGTTAGCGTGATGGGGGTAGAGAATCAGCCCCTCTCCGCCTATATCGCACAGGCGGCGGATACGGTTTGCCGGATTTGTATGCACAGGCCGGGGGAAAGTGAGCCCCAGCGCGTGTGACCATGTTTGAACCGTTATCCTGTGGACGCCACAAGAGATATTCCAACAGAGGGGGCGCCCTGCCGGTGTGAAAGGCCGCAGCACCCTTCTTGCAAACTGCTTGACGCAGGAACAGAATCCTCATTAAGGATGGCAATATGAAACTTTACTATGATCTTCATCTGCATTCCTGTCTCTCCCCCTGCGGAGATAACGATATGACCCCCTACAACCTTGTCCACATGGCGGCGTTACAGGGGATGCAGATGATTGCGCTGACGGATCATAATTCCTGCCTGAACTGTCCCGCCGCGATGGAGGTGGGTATGCAGACGGGCCTGTTGGTGATCCCCGGCATGGAATTGTGTACGGCGGAGGAGGCACATGTCGTCTGCCTTTTTCCCGCGCTCGAACCGGCGATGTTTTTTTCCGAATTTATTAAAACGCATATTCCACCCGTTCAAAATCGTACGGAGATTTTCGGCGAGCAGCGCGTGATGAATGCGGAGGACGGCATCCTTGGCATGGAATCTACTCTGCTGACGACGGCTTCAGAAATTCGAGTGGATCGTGTTGCGCCGCTTGTGCGCGAATATGGCGGCGTTTGCTTCCCCGCGCATCTGGATCGGCCCTCCTACAGCGTGATTTCCAGCCTCGGCACATTTGAGGCGGCATGGGGGTTCCATGCGGCGGAGCTGACGCGCGCTGCGGAGGCGGCGGATTATACGGCGCGGTATCCGGCGCTTGAGGGCCTGCCGCTTCTGTGCGATTCGGATGCGCATTATTTGGAAAACATTCCCGAGGCGGCGGCTTGGCTCGATTTGGAGGAATGCACAATCCCCGCGCTTTTTGCTGTGCTGAAGGGGGAAAAAGCCTGCGCTTGGGGCCGGGATTGATAAACGGTATTAAAAAATCAATCGGGACGGATGTTCTTAATGCGAGAAAGAGGTGTGTGCGATGGGGTTTATCTGTGCGGTCTGCGGCGAGAAAAAGAGCGGCTTTTCTATGCCCTATCAAATTTTTGGAAAAGACGGCAGGGAGTATCCCGCATGTATTGCGTGCAGCAAGATATATGATGCACTGGGCTCGAAGGATTGCGGCGAGTTGGAGCGGGCACAGGCCGATTTGCAGGAGAAGTTGCGTGCGAACCCGCAGATGGAGCTTTCCTTGCGGGATCTGCTGCAAAAACGGCTGCTTGCATCCAGGGAGCGTCTCCAACAAATTGGAGAGCGCCAAAAGGTGCGTGATAACCTGGCAACGCTTCAAAAGACCATGCCGCAGACCACCGGCTATTCCTTTGAAGGGTACCGAATCGAAGCATACTGCGGCGTTGTATGCGCGGAGGTTGTGATGGGCACGGGCTTTTTCAGCGAATGGAGCGCAAGCGTTTCTGATTTATTTGGCGAGCACAGCAATGCGTTTGAATCAAAATTGGAAGAAGCACGCAGGGCTGCAATGCGCCGTTTGGTTGAAAAGACCGCGCTGGCGGGAGGAAATGCATTGATCGGAATTGATTTTGATTACGTCAATTTTGTTGGAAACCTCATGGGCGTCATCGCGAGCGGGACTGCTGTTAAAATTGAGCCAAATGAGGTGGAAAACGAAAAATAGGATTGATCCAACGTGTTTTTCATATACTGTTATCGAAGTAGTTTTTTTGAGAGAAGGAGGGTTTTGCTTGCCCGATTGTCCCCACAATTCCCGCGATGTGCGGTATAAAAGCAAATTTGGAGCTGTCCCAGCGGGGGAAAGCGTGCGTTACCGCCTAATGCTCCCGCGCGGCATCCATTGTGTTGCGGCCTGGTTTGTCGTCCACAGGGATGACCGTGTCGAATGGGAATATCATCCCATGGAATGGGATGGGATGCAGGGCTCCTATTCAGAATGGTGGCGCACGGAATATGCAGCGCCGGAAAAAGGGTTGTATTGGTATCATTTTGAATATGACACTGATTGGGGCCGCGCGCGAGTGACGCATGCGGGCAACGGGCTGGGACAGGTCGCTTTTGAAGGGGAGGATTGGCAGCTCACCGTGACGGACCCCGCCTTTACCACCCCGGAATGGCTCAAAGGCGGAATCATCTATCAAATTTTTCCGGACCGGTTCTGTAAAGGCGGTTCGCGCCGGGCAACTGTGCCGGAGGGGCGTGTTCTGCGGGATGATTGGGGCGGTGAACCGGAATGGCGCCCCACGAGCGACGGTAAAGTGCTCAATAACGACTTCTTCGGCGGCAATTTGAACGGGATCATCGAAAAGCTTCCCATGCTTGCCGCCTTGGGCGTGACTTGTCTCTACCTTAACCCGGTGTTTGAGGCACAATCCAACCATCGGTACGATACGGCGGATTACTGTCAGATCGACCCCTTGCTCGGGTCGGAAGCAGATTTTTCCTCCCTATGCAAGGAGGCGGCCAAGCGCAAGATCCGCGTGATGCTCGACGGTGTTTTCAGCCATACGGGCAGCGACAGTGTCTATTTCAACCAGAACGGCCGCTATCCCGGCTTAGGAGCCTATCAATCGCAACAATCCCCCTATTATTCCTGGTATCAGTTTCGAACCTGGCCGGATGATTATGCCTCCTGGTGGGGCGTAAAGATCCTGCCGGAGGTGCACGAGGAGGATCCGGGGTTTTTAAAATTTATCACCGGGGAAAACGGCGTTGTGCGCAAGTGGCTACGGGCCGGCGCTTCCGGCTGGCGGCTGGATGTGGCGGATGAGCTGCCCGATGTGTTTCTCGATGCGCTGCGCCGGGCCGCAAAGGCGGAAAAAGCGGATGCCCTGGTGCTTGGCGAGGTTTGGGAGGACGCCTCCAATAAATACAGCTATGGCCTTCGCCGCCGCTATTTGCTGGGGGATCAGCTTGACAGTGTGATGAATTATCCCTTTGCCAACGCGGTGTTGTCGTTTTTGCGCAGCGGCTCTTCCGACGGCTTTTTTGATACGATTCTGTCAATCGTAGAGCACTATCCGCCGCAGGTGCTGCATCTCCTGATGAACCATATCGGCACACATGATACCCCGCGTGCATTGACGGCGCTGGCAGGCGAGGAGGCCAACGGCCGCGGGCGGGAATGGCAGAGCGGCAGAATGCTCTCCCCGGAACAGCGGGCGCGCGGCCTGAAGCTGATGCGCCTTGCAACGGCGATTCAATATACCCTGCCGGGCGTTCCCTCCATTTATTATGGGGATGAGGCCGGGATGGAGGGATACGGAGACCCCTTCAACCGCGGCTGTTACCCATGGGGGCAGGAGGATCGGGAACTGCTCGCGTGGTACCACAGGCTGGGCATGGTGCGGCGCGCCTGCCCCGCATTGGCGGATGGAGAGTTTGAGCCGGTTTGGTCCGAGGGCGGCATGATTGCCTTTGCACGGAACAAGGGGAGCGACCGGATTTTAACGGTTATCAACCGCGGCGATTATGATTACACCTATGCCCTGCCGTATGACTGGCGGGCAGCAAAGGGCTTAATGGGCGTGATGCCGTGGGAAGGCTGCCTGACGATGCCGCCGCTGAGCTGTGCGGTGCTGGGCTTGGGCGGCTGGATGGAGCAGGTTTGATGAGTGATAAGCGAGGCTGGTGTATAATGTCTGGCCAATACCCCGGAAAACGAGCAGTGAAAAAGGGCCTCCTGTTGTAGAATGGAACTACGGCAGGGGGCCGTTACTATGCCCAGAGCGTATATGAAAAAATAGCCGGTGGTTTTCTGCGTTGGTCAACAATGTGTATCCCTGTGATCCGCGTGCTTTTGGCCAGATTTGTTTTGGAAATGGGCCTGCGGTTGATGCGGGAACCGCCGTATTTGACCCTTGTATAAACACATATTATTACCCGGGCCTGCGGGCGAACTGTGTTCGCCTCGAACGCAGTTCGCCCCTACGGCGTAATAAAAAATAGCCGATAACCATTTGCTGACATGAACAGCGCGTATCCCTTTGTTCCATGAGGTTACAGTCGGCTTTGTTTTGTTACTCGCTTCGCTTCGTAATAAAATATAGAAATTTTGAGCGGAGAAGTATTTTGGCGGAATGGGTCGGGAGAAACGAACCGAGAAATAGCGAGGCCTTTCCCCCGGATTAGATATCTTTAATGTTATCCATGCCTCATTCGTTCATATCCGCCCTTGTAATAACAGGTTGGTTTTATGATACGATAGTTGCATCAGTTTACGGGGGGTGCACATTGGTTTTCAGCCCGTGACCGCATCCCTGGCTGCGTTATCCTCCTTGCCAGAGATTACGGCCACGGGCTGAAAACTGCGAAGCACCGCCAAGGCGTCCCAGGCGCGGAATGATAAGGCCGCAGGGCGACGGCTGGCTGACGTCAGTCGAGCCCGAGAACGCAGCCAGCGTGCGTCTGGGCGCGCCCTGACGGCAATGTTCACCCTTGCGCACGGATGCTTGTGTAAGCAGTTGAAAAAAAAGCAGGAATCCTGTATACTGAATCCAGAATCTAATCGATCGATCGGGAGGGCTTTCCATGACAGTGCAAAAAATTAAGGAACTTTTAGACGCACAGGTCCTATGCGGTGAAAGCTTATTGGAGCGGGAGGTGCACACCGCCTGCGGGAGCGATATGATGAGCGATGTGCTCGCATTTGTCAAGGAGCAGGCAGTTCTGCTCACGGGGCTAGTCAATCCTCAGGTAATCCGTACGGCGGAGATGATGGATATGCAGTGCATCGTTTTTGTGCGCGGCAAGCAGCCGGATGAGGATATGAAGGCCTTGGCAGCAGAGCGCGGTATGGTGCTACTCTCTACGGAATACGAAATGTTTACCTCCTGTGGGATGCTCTATGCAAACGGCCTGCGCGGCCGCAGCGGTGCCTGATGGAATGCAGCAGTGGGGGAGAAACTCAGTCAGGTGATAACTGCGAAAAGGATGGTCATAGAGAATGGACAGCGTAAAACTGCATTATGAGGTGTCGGGAGATGACTTCACCCGCGCGGGGGAGGCTTCCGGCGATGTCAAGCGCGTGCTCAAGGAGCTGGGGTTTGATCCGGATGTTGTGCGCAACGTCTCCATCGCCATGTATGAGGGGGAGATCAACATGGTCATCCATGCCGGCGGCGGGGAGATCGATGTGGAGATTTCACCGGATTGCATCCAGATGGTGCTTGCCGATCACGGCCCCGGTATTAAGGATGTGGAGCTTGCCATGAAGGCGGGCTATTCTACCGCGCCGGATCAGGTGCGTTCCCTTGGCTTCGGCGCGGGGATGGGGCTCCCCAATATTAAAAAATATACGGACGAAATGGTGATTGAAACGGAGATTGACGTTGGCACTACCATGCGCCTGAAAGTCTATACCCAAAACCAGCCGTCGGCCTGAACAATGATGCTGTCAGGCTGTGAGAAAGGGCCCGATGGGCTTTGCCCCACGGGGAAGAGGTGACGACAAATGGAGGCTTTTTTCCATTCGGTGCGTCTGGATGAGGAAAAATGCGAGGGCTGCACCAATTGCATCAAGCGGTGCCCCACCGAAGCAATCCGTGTGCGTAATGGGAAGGCGCACATTATTTCCGAGCGCTGCATCGATTGCGGCGAATGCATCCGAATCTGCCCGCACCACGCGAAATATGCGGAGTGCGATTCCTTCAATAAAATACTGGATTATAAATACCGTGTCGCGCTGCCTGCGCCAACGCTGTACGGCCAGTTTAATAATCTGGACGATGTGGATTATGTGCTGACTGCATTGAAATCGATGGGCTTTGACGATGCGTTTGAGGTGTCCCGCGGGGCGGAGCTCGTCAGCAGCGCCACCAGGATTCTGATGGAGAGCGGAAAGCTGAAAAAGCCCGTGATTTCCTCTGCTTGCCCGGCGGTGTGCAGGCTCATCCGCGTCCGATTCCCGAAGCTGATCGATCATCTGCTCGATCTGAATTCCCCAATGGAGGAGGCGGCAAGGCTCGCCCGCATTGAGGCGGTGGAGAAAACGGGGCTTGCTCCATCGGAGATCGGCATCTTTTTCCTGACGCCCTGCCCGGCGAAAAACACGGCGGTCAAGCAACCGCTGGGGCTGGAGAAATCCAATGTGGATGGCGTGGTGGCGATCAAAAACGTATACCCTGTCCTGTTCCAGCAGATGGATAAGGTCAAATCGCCGGAGAATATGCGTCAGTCGGGGCTCATCGGCGTGAGCTGGGCCGGCAGCGGCGGGGAATCTGCGGCGCTCCTGCGCGACCGTTACCTTGCTGCGGACGGCACGGAGAATGTGATCAAAGTGCTTGAAGAGCTGGAGGATGAAAAGCTTAACGATATCGATTTTATTGAGCTTAACGCCTGCACAGGCGGCTGCGTTGGCGGCGTGCTCACGGTGGAAAACCCATTTGTCGCCCGCGCGCGGCTGCAAAGGCTCCGGCGCTACCTGCCCGTTTCCTGCAATCATTTGGAGGATGACGAAATTCCGCGGGAGATGTATTGGCAGCGCCCGCTGGAGGCGAGCTCTGTTTTGAAGCTGGCGGATAACGTAATTGATGCGATGAAGCGCATGAATGAATTAAACGAATTGCACGAGCGGCTACCGGGGTTGGATTGCGGCACCTGCGGCGCGCCTTCCTGCCGGGCACTCGCAGAGGATATCGTGCGGGGCATGGCCAGCGAGCAGGATTGTGTGTTTTTCATGAGCAAGAAGGCGAAATCCACAGAATTTGAGAACTACATACCTGCCCCCTTCCGCAAGAAGGAAGAGAGAGATACGGATTAGAATCCTACTGAAATCAGCTGAAAACCTGGCCGGAAGGATGTGGAGAAAATGACGGTAGAAGAGCTTGTACAGCGCCTGGAGCTGCGTGTGGCCGTGGGTGGGGAGGCGCTTTCCCGCGAGGTGGCGGGCGGCTACTGCGGCGACTTGCTCAGTTGGGTGATGTCCCGCGCGCAGAGTGGCGACGTGTGGTTCACCGTAATGGGCAATGTCAATTCCATTGCCGTGGCGATGCTTGCGGACGTGGCCTGCATCGTGTTGTGCGAGGATGCGCCGCTCGATGAGGACGCGCGCGCGCGTGCACAAGAAAAAGGGATTGCCGTGCTGGTGAGTGAGGAGAATGCTTACCGGCTCGCCTCCCGGTTATCTGTTCTGATCTGACGAAACGGCAAACACGGGTTTGCCGCGTAAGAATATGCCGAAAACGGGGCAAAAGGGACTCATGCAAAGTGCGGGGCGTTTTGCATGGAGTCCTTTTTGTTTTGTGACGAAATTGTCATCCGCCGGTCACCGGATATTCACCTTGCGCCTTTATACTGAAGGCAAAGCAGATGGGGAAGGGAATCGTTCGCCTTGGGTTGAAACACGAATATATCAACTCTGCCCTTCCCCAATCGAAGTGAACATTTTTATGCTGAAAAAAGTGGAGCAGAGTAGGAGGAAAGATATCATGATGGAAATTTTGCGCGTAGAGCACCTGAACAAAATCTATGGCAGCGGAGATACCGCTGTGCATGCGCTGGACGACGTATCGTTCACGGTAGAAAAAGGCGAATTCGTTGCGATCGTCGGCCCTTCAGGCTCCGGTAAATCAACATTAATGCACATTCTTGGCGGCGTGGACAGCCCAACTTCGGGCAAAGTGTTCGTCGATGGTACGGAGATCGGCACACTGGATGAAACAGAGCTTGCCATTTTCCGCAGGCGGCAGATCGGGCTGATCTATCAGTTTTACAATCTGATCCCTGTTTTGAATATAAAAGAGAACATCACGCTTCCGCTCCTGCTCGACGGGCGAGAGGTAGATGAGAAATCGCTTTCCGATCTGGTGAGCTCGCTCGGGCTTACCGACCGGTTGGGCTACCTGCCTAATCAGCTTTCCGGCGGGCAGCAGCAGCGCGTGTCCATCGGGCGCGCGCTGATTACGCACCCCGCGTTGATCCTCGCGGATGAGCCGACGGGAAACCTGGATCGACAAAACAGCGCGGAGATCATCGAGCTGTTAAAGATGTTCAATCGGCAGCATAGCCAAACGCTGCTGGTCATCACGCATGATGAAAATATCGCCTTGCAGGCAGATCGAATCCTTGTCGTGGAGGATGGCAGGATCATGCGGGATGAGACGCTGCGCTCCTGCCCCGGAGGGGAGGGGAAAGCGCAATGAATATTGTCAACCGGCTCACCCTACGCTGCCTGAGGCTGAATAAGCGGCGCACATTGGTGACAATCATTGGGATCATTCTTTCTGTCGCGATGCTCACGGCGATCTCAACGATCTTCTTTTCGTTTATGGATCTGATGCAGCGTGATACGATTGCAAAATCCGGCGAGTGGCATGCGAGCCTCAACGGCGTGGAGCCGGAGAAGCTGGCCCAGGCGGAGCAGGCGGAAAATGTGAAAGCTGTTCTGTTGACGCGGAATATTGGTTTCACAAAATTTATAGAATCAAAAAATCCGGATAAGCCGTTTTTCTATATTGAAGAATATAATACACCGGCTTTTACACACCTCAATCAAACGCTGGCATCGGGGCGGCTGCCGCAGCGAGCGGGAGAGGCCGCAATCTCCCAGGATGCACTCAACGCTGGGGCAAAGCTGCAAATCGGCGATACCGTTACGTTTCAGCTTGGCTATCGGATTGGCGATCCAGGCGGCTCCGGGAGTGAGAAACGGCTAAGCACAGGGGATTATCCTGTGAGAAACACAGATGGTTCTCTAGCGGAGCGCTTTGAGCCGAGAGGGGAAAGGACTTATACAATCACCGGCATCCTGAAGGGCGCTTCGGGAAAATATGATAACGAAATGGCCAGCGCGTTTCCGATCATCGGCTATTGTGACGCGGCTTCTCTTGCCGCTGAGGGGGAACTAGCCGATCCCGCTCTGGTATTTGACCCAGTGCGCCGTTCGATTTATCAGGAGGTGGAGGAGCTGGCGGATAAGATCGGCGCACAAGGATATCAATTCAACGGCTCGCTGCTGCGCTTTTACGGCCTGACAAGCAGGGACGCCCTGCAAAGCGCGGTGAGCCTGTTCGCAGGCATTCTGCTGCTGGTGGTTATCACCGGTTCGGTGATGTTGATTTACAACGCCTTTTCCATCTCCGTTGCGGAGCGTAGCCGGTATCTTGGGATGCTGGCAAGTGTGGGCGCTACCAAGCGGCAAAAACGCGGCTCAGTCTATTTTGAGGGATTTCTGCTGGGAATCATTGCGATCCCGGCTGGGTTGCTGGCCGGGCTGGGCGGGATCGGCGTCACCTTCGCCCTGATGAACACCGCGCTCAGGGATGCGCTCGGTCTGATTGTAGATGTGCGCATGGTGGCTTCGCCGCTGTCGATTCTGCTGTCTGTGCTGTTGTCCGTGCTGGTGATTTTTTTCTCTGTCTGGCGGCCAGCCCGGCGAGCCTCTCGCACGATGCCGATCGATGCGATTCGGCAGACAAAAGAGGTAAAGCTTTCCGGCAAAATGGTGAAAACCTCGCGCCTGACGCGCCGGCTTTTCGGATTTGAAGGCGAGATTGCGCTGAAAAACCTGAAACGCAACCGTGGCCGTTATCGTACGACGCTCCTTTCCCTGACGGTGAGTGTCGTGCTGTTCTTGACGGTATCCTTCGGCATCCAATTGGCCGTGACAGCCTACGGATTGGAGGAGGAGGGTTATGCCTGCGATATGATCGTCATGCCCAGAGGCCTGGAGAAATCGCAGCAGAAGGAGCTATTTCAGCGTATTCTGGCTGAAGGCCAGGTAACAAAGTATACCATTGAAGATAGCATGAACTTTCAAACAGCACTCCCAGAGGAGGATGTGAACCGGGAATTCTGCTCGCAGGCTGGCTTTTCAAAGGCGGGCGGAAAATATATCGTGCCCATCAGCATCCTAATTTTGGAGGAGTCTTCTTTCAAAGCCTATGCGAAGGAAGTTGATGTGGATCTGGGAGATTATGAAAATCCACAGGAGCGCAAGGCCATTTTGGTGAACCGGGATACCTGGCGGGTGCAGGATGCAGAAACGCAGGAGCGAATTATAAAAACATTTGATCTGCTCGAATTGAAACGCGGCGACCGGGTTTTGCTGTCGCGGCTGTCAGGAAAAGCAGAAGCCGAGCAGACGTTTGGAGCCATCCGTATCGCAGATATCGTTTCACAAAAGCCCTTTGGCGTGTCGGATGCATTCGGCGTGATGCTCGTCGTGCCGGAGCAGACGGGCCGCGCGATGCGCGCGGCCTATGCAGAAAAGCTCAGTGGAGAGGAGAAGCAATCCATGCTGGAGGAATTTTCATCCCTTCGGTTGGATACGGACGCCCCCGATAAGGTGCGTGAAATTCTTGAAGGCTATCATACGCCGGGGCTCCCGGAACAAGTGGTTTATAATGATTATGCGGAATCGCAGGAGGAGTTTGAGCATGTAATTCTAATCATCTCTGTTTTTTCGGGCGGCTTTATCGCCCTGATCACGCTCATCTGTGTGGCGAATATGTTTAATACGATTTCTACCAGCATGGTCTTGCGTCAGCGTGAGTTTGCCATGCTGCAATCGGTCGGCATGACGCCGAAGGGCTTCCGGAAGATGGTCCGCTTTGAGAGCCTGTTCTACGCCCTGAAAACGCTGCTGTATGGCTTACCGTTCAGCTTTGTCATAATGGCTCTGCTCCAGCTGGCGCTTGGGAGGAGCTTTGATATTCCCTTTCAGATGCCGTGGCTTGCCCTGCTCTGTGTGGTGGCGGGCGTGCTGGCAATCGTGGGGCTTACGATGCTTTATGCGAGCGCTAAGCTGAAAAAGGGGAATATGATTGATACACTTAAGAATGAAAATATATAAGGAAATTTTGGGACGCGCTGCGGCTAAACTGCGGCGTGTCCCCCTTCGTTTTCGTGTAGAATTGGTCAAAGAGGTTCCGAAGGGGGGAGGGATGTGGTATAATAGCTTCAAACAAAGTTTGAAGCATTGGAAAAATGCCTGTCGGCGCGAAACGCCTCCTGCCGCAAAGCAGCAACGCCATTTTTCGCAAAGATTGGCCTTGCGTGTATGGTATGATAGCTTCAAACAGAGTTTGAAGCATTGGAAAAATGTCTGTCGGCGTGAAACGCCTCCTGCCGCGATGCGGCAACGCCATTTTTCGTAGAGAGTTTTTGCACATGGTGTAATAGCTTCAAACAGAGTTTGAAGCATTGGAAAAATGGTTGGCGGCGCGAAGCGCCTCCTGCCGCGATGCGGCAACGCCATTTTTCGCAGAGGCCGGTCTGGTGTATAATGATATGAAAGCTCCAAACGGGCCGCAAAGTTTCAAGCTTTGCAACTTGGAAGCTGTTTACGGCGCAGGATACCTTTGCTGTTTTGCCGAAACAGTCTAAAATCTAATTTTGGAGACAAACGGTGCGGTTGCACCGACTGATGATAAGGAAAGGGTGATCACCGTGAAGGAGTTTATGGGAGAGGATTTTTTATTGGATACCGAAACGGCGCGCCGTCTCTTCCGTGAGGGTGCGCAGAATACGCCGATTTTTGATTGGCACTGCCATCTCTCCCCAAAGGAAATCTATGAAAACCGTGAGCCGGAGGATATCGCGGCTTTATGGCTTGGCGGTGATCACTATAAATGGCGTGCGATGCGTTCCTACGGTATTGAGGAACAATACATCACTGGAGACGCGAGCGGGTATGAAAAATTTAAGGCTTATGCCTCCATGATGCCCGCCTGCATCGGAAACCCGCTTTACCACTGGTCGCATTTGGAGCTGCGCAGGTATTTCGGCATCGAGGAAACCCTGAGCGACAAAACAGCGGATACAATTTGGCACCGCGCAAATGAGCGCATCCATGCGGGCGGTTTTACTCCGCGCGGGCTGATTGAAAAGTCAAATGTGGCGGCCCTATGCACCACGGACGACCCGGCCGACACGCTGGAATACCACCAGCTGCTCAAGGCGGAAAAAGGCTTCAACTGCCGTGTGCTGCCCGCCTTCCGGCCCGATAAGGCACTTGGCATTGAACAGCCCGGCTTCCCGGATTGGATTTCTGTGATGGAGCAAACAGCGGGCGAGGGCATCGGTTCCTTTGCCACCCTGTGCGAAGTGATCAAGAAGCGGATCGCTTTTTTCGATTCCCTCGGCTGCCGCGCCAGCGACCATGCCTTTGGCCGCGTGCCTTACGCGGAGGCGACGGAGCTTCAGCTGGAGGAGATTTTTGAAAAGGGCGTGGCAAGGGCTCCCCTTTCGCAGTGGGAAATGGAGGCATACCGCACGGCGCTCCTGCAAGCGATGGCGCGTGAATACGCCCGTTTGGGCTGGGGCATGGAGCTGCATATCGGCCCAATGCGCAATAACAATACGCGCATGTTTCAGGCGCTTGGCCCCGATGCGGGCTTTGACTCCTGCGCGGATGACGCAGCGGCGCACAACCTTTCTCGTTTGCTCGACAGCCTCGATGTAGAGGGGAATCTCCCGCGGTCGATCCTTTTCGCGCTTAACCCGAAGGATAATTATGTATTGAGCACGATGCTCGGCAATTTCCAGAACAGCGACGCGCCGGGCAAAATCCAGTTTGGTTCCGCCTGGTGGTTTAACGACCATATCGACGGGATGCGTGAGCAGCTGCGCACGCTTGCAAACACGGGGGTTCTCGGCCGGTTTGTCGGCATGGTGACGGATTCCCGCTCGTTTTTATCCTACCCGCGGCATGAGTATTTCCGCCGCATCCTCTGCGGGATGCTTGGTGAGATGGTGGAGGAGGGCTGGTACCCGGCTGACATGGACACGCTGGTTGGGATTGTGCGGGATATCAGCTATGAGAATGCGGTGCGGTATTTTGGCATTTAGATGATTGATAAACGGAAAAAGAGCTCCCCATCTGCTGCTCGGCAGAAGGGGAGTTCTTTGTGATTTGGACATTATTGAATCATTTTGCATGGATGGTTATGTTCGGTATAAGAGCAATTAAAAAGAGAAAATAGACGAATAAAACATAAAGCCCGCGCTTCTCCACTCTGACCTGCACCCCACTTGTTATCCAGTATACCATACTGTCTAACAAGTGGGGTGCAGGTCACTCCAAGAGATGTGCGGGCTGTTTTTATAGATTTTGTTTAGCCGGATAGAAATATGCCTTTTACCGCAGCTTCTTCAAATCCTCCTCCGCCAACGACGCAAGGTATTCGTCATACGTCTCCTTGCGGTCGATCACACGGTCAGGCAGGATTTCGATGATCCGGTCCGCAATCGTCTGCACGAACTGATGGTCATGCGAGGTGAAGAGCAGCGTGCCGGGGAAGCTGATGAGCCCGTTATTCAGCGCTGTGATGCTCTCCAGATCCAGATGGTTCGTCGGCTCGTCCAAAATCAGCACGTTTGCGCCGGAAACCATCATCTTGCATAGCATGCAGCGCACGCGCTCGCCGCCGGAGAGCACCTTCGCCTTTTTGGTGGCCTCTTCGCCGGCAAAGAGCATCCGGCCGAGCCAGCCTCGGATATCCGTTTCCAACTGCTCTCGAGAGAACTGGCGCAGCCAGTCGATGAGGGTTAGCTCGCAGCCGTCGAAAAACGCGGAGTTATCGCTCGGGAAGTAGGCGAGCGAGGTCGTCACGCCCCATTTATAGCTGCCTTCATCCGGTTCCAGCTCCCCGGCGAGGATCTGGAAGAGTGTGGTTTTCGCCACTGTATCCGAGCCGACAAAGGCAACTTTCTCATTCGGACGGATCGTAAAGCTCACATGGTCAAGCACCTTGCGGTCACCAACCGTTTTCGTCAGGTCCGTCACGGTTAAAAGGTCGTTGCCCACCTCGCGATCCGGCTTGAAAGCCACAAATGGGTAGCGGCGGGAGGAAACGGGCATGGATTCGATATCGAGGCTTTCCAGCAGCTTTTTACGGCTGGTGGCCTGCTTGGATTTAGAGGCGTTTGCGCTGAACCGGGCGATGAATTCCTGCAATTCCTTCTTTTTGGCCTCCGCCTTTTTGTTCTGCTCGCGCAGCTGGCGCTGAGCCAACTGCGTGTATTCATACCAGAAGTCATAGTTGCCGACATACAGCGCGAGCTTGCCGTAATCGATATCCACGATGTGTGTGCAAACCTTGTTGAGAAAATGCCGGTCATGGGAGACGACAATGACCGTGTTTTCAAAGTCGAGCAGGAAATCCTCCAGCCACTGTATGGCAGCGAGATCCAGGTGGTTGGTCGGCTCGTCGAGCAACAGGATATCCGGATTGCCAAAGAGCGCTTGCGCAAGCAGCACCTTCACCTTATCATCGCCGTCGAGCTCCTTCATTTTGACGGAATGCTTCTCGTTTTCAATGCCAAGGGCGTTTAGGAGGATCTCCGCGTCGCTCTCAGCACTCCAGCCGTCCATCTCCGCAAATTCGGCCTCCAGCTCGCTGACGAGCAGGCCGTCCTCCTCCGTGAAATCCTCTTTGGAATAGAGGGCCTCCTTTTGATCCATAATCTCCACAAGCTTTGCGTTGCCCATGAGCACGGTGCGAATCACGTCGTATTCGTCGAATGCATAGTGATCCTGTTTTAACACGGAGAGCCGCTCGCCGGGAGTGATATTGACTTCGCCCTTATTCGGTTCCAGCTCACCGGAAAGAATTTTCAAAAAGGTAGATTTGCCCGCGCCATTTGCGCCGATGATGCCATAGCAGTTGCCGGCGGAAAAGGTGACGTTCGCCCGCTCAAAGAGCACGCGCCCGCCGTATTGCAGGCTAACATTGGAGGTACTGATCATGAAAAGAGCTCCTTTTTTGGTAATAGGGAATACAAACAGTTCTTTATCATAGCATGGAACCTTTGAAAAAGCAAGCAGTTACGCGGCTTGCAGAGCGGCCGGAGAAAAAATGAAAAAATCCTATTGACAGATGGAACGCCCCGGCATATAATAGCTACAAATCCAAATTGGCAAACCGGTGAGTAAGAGTAGTACCCATGGCGAAGCCTTTCTAAGAGAGCCGCAGGCGGTGCGATTGCGGCAAAGGATACCATAGCGAATGGACTTACGAGGGCAATCCGAGCCTCTGGTCACAGGGGTTAGGTGCGACGGGAGCTTCACCCGTTACCAGCGAAGCACGCATGGCTGTGCGTGAAAAGAGTGGGCTTGCAGGGTGTGCAAGCCAAGTCGGGTGGTACCGCAGGAGTGATCATCAGCTCTTGTCCCAACAGGAATGTTGAGACAAGGGCTTTTTTATTTTTTAAAAATATGTCAGGAGGGAGCGGCATGGGCGTTCCGGGTAAGCGATGGCGCAGGGGGAAGCAACCTCACGCCGGCCACATCCGTTTTTATCACTTATAAGAGAATGAAAGGAAAGATTATCATGAAAAATTTTACAAAAATGGTTGCCCTTGCGGTGAGCGTGATTCTGATTGTGTGCGCGTTTTCAGCCTGCACTGGTAACGGCACGGGAGAAGAGAGCCAGAATGAGGGTGCGGCCTCTGGAGCAGTCAAAAAAATTGGTATCATCCAGTATGCGCCGCACGCCTCGCTTGACAATTGCTACAAAGGCCTGATCCAGGGCTTGGAGAAGGCGGGCTATAAAGACGGTGAAAAAGCGAAGATCGATTTCCAGAATGCAAACGGCGAGGATCAGATGGCAACGCAGATTGCCAACAATATGGCGGCTCAGAAATATGATCTTATCATTGGCATCGCAACGCCTGCCGCAACGGCCGCTTATAGCGCGGCGCGCAGCGCCAATATCCCGACAGTGTTCTGCGCGGTATCTGATCCGGTGGCTGCAAAGCTTGTTACCTCCCTTGACGAGCCCGGCAACAATACGACCGGCACAACCGACCTGTTGAATCTGGAAGCACAGATGAAAATGATCCGCGCCCTCCAACCGGATGCGAAAAAGATCGGAATCCTCTATACCACGAGCGAGGCAAACTCTGTTTCCCACTTAAAGCAGTTCAAGGAGCTCGCTCCGAAATATGGTTTTGAAATTGTGGATATGGGCGTGCAGAGTGCAGCGGATATCCCGCAGGCCGCTGCAACGCTTGCCGCCAAAGTTGATTGCATCAACAATTTTACGGATAATAACGTTGTGAACAACCTCGGCGTGCTGCTCGCCAAGGCGAACGAAGCAGGCATCCCGGTATACGGCTCCGAGATCGAGCAAGTTGAAAAGGGCTGCTTAGCCTCCGAAAGCCTTGATTACGTTGCCCTTGGAGAGGAGACGGGCAAACTCGCGGGCCAGGTGCTCGGCGGCGCGGATGCGGGCAGCATCCCGGTTGCCCGTGTGAAGGATAGCGCCCCAGTCTACAACAGCGACGTGCTCGCAAAATTCAAGCTGACCTTGCCGGAGGCTTATAAGGATGCGCAGAAGGTGACGACTGCCTCCTGAGGCAGCTAAAAACGAGGATTGATTGAAGGGCACAGGGCTGGCGTGGCTTTCCGCGCCAGCCTCAGGCCTCTTCTTGCAGACTTTGGACATCGGGCTTCGCACACGATAGGAATCACAGTAAAATCTGACAGTTGGTGTCTGTTATCTGAACATCTGTTATCGGAAAGTTGGGTTCTCATATGAATGAACTGTTTGGCATTTTAAAAGCCACGTTGGAGGAGGGCTTCGTCTATGCGATCCTGGCCTACGGCGTGTACATCACCTACAGCATTTTGGATTTTCCGGATCTTTCCGTCGACGGCACCGTGCCATTAGGTGCAGTGCTGACGGGCGTGCTCATTTTGCAGGGCTTCAATCCCTGGTTATGCGTCCTGTTCTCCTTTGTGGTGGGCGCGCTGGCTGGCTGCGTGACCGGGCTTTTAAACGTGAAGTTAAAAATCCGGCCTTTGCTGTGCGGCATCCTTGTGATGACTGCGTTGCTCTCTATCAACCTAGTGCTGGTGATGAAAGGGACGGGCGGGCTGTCGCTCGTGTCGTTCTTTACCTCTCCCACGATCTTTTCGAGTGCGCCCGCAACGCTTCTGCCGGAAACGATCGGCGGCTACACGCTGCGGCCAATTTTTGTGGCGCTGGTGATCGCCGTCGTGTGCAAATATGCGCTCGATTGGTTCCTCTCCACAAAATCCGGCCTGCTGCTTCGGGCCGCGGGCAACAATGAGCAGTATGTGACGATGCTTGCGCGCAGCCCCGGCTCCTCTAAAATTCTCGGCCTCGCCATTGGTAACGGCTTTGCCGCCATGGCAGGCTCGATCATCGCACAGCAGAAGGGATCCGCTGATTTGCAGATGGGCGTTGGCATGGTGGTGATCGGCCTTGCATCCGTCATCATCGGGCTGAGCCTGTTCCGCCGTGTGCGCTTCCTGCGCGCTACGAGCAAGGTGCTCCTGGGTGCGATCCTCTATAAAGCCTGCCTTGCCGTTGCACTCGCGCTCGGCCTACCTACGCAGTATTTGAAGCTTTTGATGGCAGTGATCTTCACCTTTGCGCTGCTGTCCACCACGATGTTCGGCCGGAAAGGGGGGGCGCGCCATGCTAAAGCTTGACCAGATCACAAAAAAATTCCACATTGGCACGCCGGATGAAACAACGCTGTTTAACCAGTTCTGCTTTGAGGTGCAAAAAGGGGAGTTCGTCTCCATCGTCGGCTCCAATGGCTCTGGTAAGACAACGCTTCTCAATATCGTCTGCGGCTCCCTGCCTGTGGAGGGCGGCAAGGTGTTTTTTGGGGGGAAAGATATTACCCGTTTGTCGGAATACAAACGTGCAGATCAAATCGGCCGCGTGTTTCAGGATCCGAAAAAAGGTACCTGCGACGAATTGACGATTCTTGAAAACATGGCGCTGGCGGATAACAAGCACAAAGCCTACGGCCTTTCCCGCGGGGTGAACAAGCGCCGGACGGACTACTACCGCACGCTGCTCGAAACCTGCGGCATGGGGTTGGAGGATCGGCTGAATGTGAAGGCAGGCACGCTTTCCGGCGGGCAGCGGCAGGCGCTCGCGCTGATTCTCGCCAATATGACGGACATTGAGCTTTTAATCCTCGACGAGCACACCGCCGCACTCGACCCGAAATCCTCCGAGACCGTGATGCGCATTACGGATAAACTCGTGAAGGAAAAACAGGTGACCTCCCTCATGGTCACGCACAACCTGCGTTTTGCGCTGGAATATGGCAGCCGCCTTGTAATGATGCACGAGGGCCGCTGCGTACTCGACGTGCGCGGGGAAGAGAAGCAGAAGCTCGAAATCGACGCGCTGCTCAAGGTGTTCAATGAGATCAGCGTGGAGTGCGGGAATTAAAGAGAATGTGAATCCAGAGAAAAAGCATTTCGGAGAAACAGACTTCTTCGAAATGCTTTTAGTTATTAGATAGAATTTTTTGGAGGATTTTAACAATAAAGATAATAATATTTAGATAACATGTATATAGAATTTTGGCATAAATGAGCATATAATGGAAATACAGAGAATGGAATTTATAGAAAATATGATTTGCCTAAAAATTGCTGTACGCTTCTGTTAAAAAGAATGAATGGAGAATATAGGAAGGAGGAGAGTCCCATGTTTCATTCCGTTTTTCATGGCCGCAAACGGGAGTTAGAAACAACAAAGGAATGGTGAAAATGAAAACAAGGCTTAAAAAGCAGATATTTGCTTTGTGCATGGCGGTCGTTCTGATGGCTTCGGCTGTTATCAGCGCGGGGGCTGTTGCGGGCCGGGCTTACTCGATCGGCGGGGAATTTCACAACGGTGACGATGTGCGCTCCGCGTGCGATTATTTTGGGCTGTGCGGGTATTCTTCCTGGTACAGTACGAATCCGACCTATAGCTATTTGAACAGCCCGTATGTTTTAAACAGTGATATTTTGTATTTTTCAGCGCATGGTTCGCAAGATGGTATTTATTTGCCCAATAATTTATCTTTGCATGACGGCTATGGCGCATCCGGAAATGCGGTTGATATTCGAAACTTTTCTTTGTCGAATACAAAGTTGGTGATCTATGATGCGTGCTTAACAGCAAGCAATGGGGATGGTTCGGGAATCAACCTCTGCACAACGACGAGGGACAGGGGCGCAAATGCCGTGTTAGGATGGCGGGTAACTATTGGGGCAAATTCAGCATTTGAATGGCAGAAGCGGTTCCAAAACCGTTTGGCGCTTGGCCATACCATCACGAATGCGGTCGCTTATGCCGACCAGTTCAGCTATGCAGATAACGATATCAAAAACCATACGCTTTATGGAAACGGAAGCCAAGTGATCAAAAAGAGCAAAGCCGCAGCCCCCGCTTCGCTTCAGGAAGAATTCCCTGAGCAGCGGCAAATTGCAATCTCTCCGCTTCAGGCGACGTATACCACCCTTTCGTATGACTTGGTAGCGGAGGCGATGGCGGAGAAGATTCCAGGCTTTGACGTCTCCGACTATCGTGTGGAATGCACGCCTACAAGTGAGAATGGTAAAGACTTTGCGATTGATTACACGAAGAAAACGGGCGCTTTTATCACGGACAGCGGCTATACCGTTATCTTCCAAAACGGCCGGGCCGACCGGGTTTATGACAATACAGTTTCCGCGCCGCTGTCACTGCGCTTTGCCGCGCGCAGCGGGTCCCTGCCGCCTCAGGTTACAGGGCAGGCGCGGCAATCCGCATTCGCCCAAGCCGCACAGGTGGTGGCGGACAGGCGTGACGGAAGTGCTGTGAAGGAACAGAGTGGCGAGCCCTATTATGAAATTGAAACAGGCCGTTATTACTATCGCGTCTTTACGGAATACTACGCGGGAGGCACGGAAGCGATAGGCGCTTTTGAAACGCTCTATGCATTACAGTAGGAAGCAGGTGAATTTAGTCATGAAAAAAATATCGGTAATCGTAATATGCGCTTGTCTTTTGCTGGCCTGTGCGGCCTGCCAGGGCGAACCGGGAACGGCGGAGCCTTCCTCCGACGGTAGCGCGGTGGAGCCCGTTTTACAGGAGGCAAGTTCTGAACCAACTCAAACGCGTCCGACATCCACAGAGACCGTCAGCCAGAGCGCCGCGCCGTCTGTGCGTGCGCCGGATTCTACGCCCACACAAGGGACGGCGCAGGCGGTTACGCTGCTCTCCGCGAAACAGGCGCAGGCCGTTGATTGCGTTGTTTACCGCGCCAACGTCAGCATGACACCGGATAAACAAGCGGGAAAGACCCATGAGCTGAAGACGCGGGAGGAGATGAACCCCGTCCTTGCGGCAGTACAGCAGAAGGTATGGACGCCGACGGGGGAGAGCTGGGAGGTTAAAATGAACCCTTCTCTGCCTCTGTATACATTGTTGCTACAGGTTAACGGCAATACCCAGTTGGAGCTGGGGCTGTGCGGCGATTTAGAAAGAGCAGGCTATGTTGCTGTCAAAAAAGATGGAAAAATGACCTGCTATGAGGTTCCGGTAGCAGCCTACCGGCAGCTTGTAAAAGCCTACACGTTTGTCTGATACGGCATGACCATGCAAAAAACAATAGGGATGCAAAAGAAGCCGCCGCATGGATGCACTGTTCCATGCGGCGGCTTCTTTTGAGCCTTGACCGGCTTACAGTTTGCGGTGTAGGCGGTATGCTTACTGAATCCAGTTTACCCCATCCGCAAACGGGATATTGTTTGCGCAGCGGATCCTATAATCGCCCGTGCTCCGCGCACGGGTCACGGCAACGCCGAGGTCGCAGTCTGCTAATTCCTCTTTGACCGTCGCCTTTAGGGTAACCTGCCCGTAGGTGGTGAGCTTGCCCGTGTTGAATCCGCCTAGCGCATAGCGCGTTTCTTCGCCCGTTTTGCGGTTGCGCACGACCAGCTCGGCGCTGTCCAGCGTCAGCGGCGTGCCGAGGCCGAAATTGGTCATCATGAGGCTCACCTGCGTACCCTTTCGGGTTGCTTTTATTTCCAAATTGGAAAGAGCAAGTTGATAGCCGAGGAAGTCGCGTAGGTATTCATACACGGTGCGGCGGATGGCGTTCCCATCTTCATCCTGAAACCAGCTTTCAAAATAAGGAATGCGCAGCTTTTTTGCATCCCTGAGTGTCAGTTCCTCCGTTTGCCAGCGGGCGATGTTATAAACCGGCTCATTGGGCGGGTCGCGATGCGTATCGCGGTAATTGTGCTCAATGCTGAAGGTGGAGAGGTGGTATTCATAGCACTGCTGCAAGAATTTCTGCCCATCCACGTATTCATCCGGTTCCTCCGTTGCGCCGACCCAAGGCATCTCCCCATCGTTGATCCGGTGCGCGCTGGTGGCGGCAAAGAGCCAGTAATAGGGCGCGTAGTATTTATCGTAGGCAGTGTTCCACGGATGTGGACGGCCAACCATAAAATCGCTGTGGTAGCCTACCCGGGGGAAGGTGCTGCGGCCGAACATCTGGGCGGTCACATCCATATACCGGCCCTGGATGTATACGTTCTTTGGCACCATGTCGCAAATTGCGTTGGCGATCTGTTTGCGGTCGTACTCCTGCAAGGAGGACCCCCATTCGCCCCAGGCGCCGATAAAGCCGAGCTGCAAGGCGGTGACAACATCGCCAATGAGCGTTTCGTTTTCCCTCATCCAGTTTTTAATCTGCGTGATATGGCGCAGCATTTGCTCCTGGGTAGGCGCGTATTCGCTCTGCGGCGATGGTTCGTAGGCAAAGCGAAGCAGAATGCCCAAATCCCTCGAGCGGACATATTCGAGATATTCCCGCAGTTGTGTAAATGCCGCTTCGTCTAGGTCATGGTCAAAGTATTCATTGAGGTAGATATAGACCTGCGCTTCGCGGGGTGCTTCTTGCGCATACTTTTCTATGCATGTGTCCAGAAAATCGTAAGCGTCCTCTTGCGTGCCTGGAATAGCGCAGCCGGGCCCTAGAGTGAGGTAGACCTCCATGCGGACGCCACGGTCGATATTTGTGAGAAGCTCCTCGCTATGGTCGCCCGTGAGGAGCGGGATGGAATCGTCAAGCTCCGTCCTCAACTCTGCGTATGGCACCATATTCAAGCTGGTGATGCCGAAGCAGTTGGCAAAAAAGGTGACAATTGCAATGAGCAGGGCAACAATTCGCTGTAAAAGCACCTGTTTTTCTTCCTTTCTGTTATTTTATCTCCGCTTCCAGCGGCGTTTCCGTGTTTTTTTCTGTATGGTCAGCGGACCCCTGCGGCTTGGCAGCCCAGCGCTTCGCAAGGCGGATCATCTCGCCGCCAACATCGCCGCTCATTTCCACATAGGTTCCCTTCTCTTGCTGGCGCTTCATGGCCTTTGTTTTCCAAAGCAACAGCACCGCGCCGCCTAAAATCGCGCACGCGCCCACAATTATGGGCATCAGGATGCCACGAGGCGTGTGGGAAATAGAGCGCATTGGCTGGAGGAAGGAGGTATACCAATCGCCCTTCAAAAATAGCGCGATTTTTTCCGGCGCGGTATAGAGCGAGTTCGCAAGCCCGGCCGCGCCGCTGAAAAGCCCGGTCAGCGAGCAGGTGAGGAGATAGCAGGGGATTACCCGAAATGGGTCGCGGCAGGCGTAGGGCGCGGCAAAGATGACGGTGAGCTTCATGTTGTCAAAGAAGGCATTGATGGGGCCGGACATGGCGAGGTTGGCGTCGTCCCCGTCAAAGCGTGGTCCCTTTTTGGTGATCAGATGAAGGAGCCAGGCGAACAGCGGAATCCAGCCCGTCGCTGCAAAGCAGAGGCCAAAGGTGGTCATCAACGCCGTGTTGCCCACAACGGCGGCGTCCGTCGCCACGGAGAATGCAGCTGCGGAGACGGGGCCGATTGTATCGAAGCCGACCATTGCGCCCATCATCAGCCCGCCGAGAGCTGGAGAGATGCCCCATGCCTCCTTCAGCACCGGCTGCAAGGCGTCCGCCAGCGCGTTGAAGGGAACGGCGATTCCATAGTTGATCACAAGATAGGTCACCGCCGCCGCAATCACTGGCATGATGAGGACATAGACCAGAAAGTCCGGCAGGCCGATCACCGTGGTGCCGTCGAGCTGCGCAAGAGGCTTTATTTTTTTGCCAAGGGCGGCGACAGGACGGTCTAGCTTTGGGCCGAGCTTTGCCTTCACGCGTTCCCAGAGGATGAATAGATATTTGATGAGATAGCCGAGCAGCAGCGCCATGATGAGATAGCCGAGGTAGCCGATGTTTACGCCGCCGCCACCCGCATTTGGTACGGTGAAGAAATTCGTATAGAGCGGCACGGAGAATTCGCCGCCGTTATATTGCCCCGCAAAGTGGGAGAACAGGATGCTCAGCGTCAATGCTGGCGCAACGGCGGGCAGCCCCGCGATCAAGTAGGATAGGATCAACACGAAGGCGACAAAAAAGAAATCGGTCGCCCAAAAAAATAGATGCCACAGCATTTCGGAGATGGCGCTACCGGGTTTTAGAATTTGAACGCCGAAAATGTTGCCGACGACAAACAAAAATCCAGCCCCCAGAGCACCGAAAAGCAGGATTAGCAGCGAGATGCCGGTTGCGCGGTAAACATGCTTTTTTAGCTTCATCACTTCGTTTCTCAATTTGTTTTCTCCTCTCATACAGCATAGATTTATGCTATTTAAAAATTATATCATGATGGAAGCTATATGTAAATAGGGTATAATCTGCAATTACTCTTTTTATTTTTTATACAAAGTGCGCAAAAACAAGTTTTCAACGCAGGAACGGGAGAAGAAGATATTGCAAATGCGGATTTTCGAGCTTATAATAAATAGAAAAGAACAAAAAGGAGCTGTTCGACATGCAGGAAATCACCATTGAGCGCACACAGCATCCGAAGCAGAAGCCAACGGATCAAACCAGGTTAGGCTTCGGAAATTACTATACCGATCATATGTTCCTGATGAACTATGACGAGGGCAAGGGCTGGCACGATCCGCGCATCGTTCCCTATGGTCCAATCGAGCTTGATCCCGCCGCGATGTGCCTGCATTATGGCCAGGAGGTTTTTGAGGGCCTGAAGGCTTACCGCACGGAGGATGGACGCATCCTTCTCTTCCGCCCGGACCGCAACATGGCCCGCCTGAATAGCTCGAATGAGCGTCTTTGCATCCCGGCAATCGATGAGGCTTTTGCCGTAGAGGCGATTAAAAAGCTTGTGAGCGTCGATCAGGATTGGATTCCCACGGCAGAGGGAACTTCTCTCTATATTCGCCCGTTCATTTTCGCAACAGAGGCGCAGGTGGGCGTTCACCCGGCACAGGAGCTGCTTTTTGCCATCATCCTTTCCCCGGTTGGCGCCTATTATCCGGAAGGGCTCAACCCAGTGAAAATTTATGTGGAGGATAAATATGTCCGCGCGGTGCGCGGCGGCATGGGCTACACCAAAACAGGCGGCAACTACGCCGCCTCTCTCAAAGCGCAGGATGAGGCCGAGAAGGTTGGCTATACCCAGGTGCTGTGGCTGGATGGTGTAGAGCGTAAATATATCGAAGAAGTCGGCACGATGAATGTATTCTTTGTGATCGATGATGAAATTGTCACCCCTGAGCTACAAGGCAGCATTCTGCCGGGCGTAACGCGTATGTCCTGCATTGAGCTGTTGAAAAAGCAGGGCTACAAGGTCAGCGAGCGCAGGCTCTCCATCGAAGAGGTTGCTGAGGCAGCAGATGCGGGCAAGCTCAAGGAGGCCTTCGGCAGCGGTACAGCGGCGGTCATCTCCCCGATCGGTGAGCTGAAGTGGGATGAGAAGGTTATGACGATTAACAATGGCGAGATCGGCACGATCTCCCAGCATCTCTATGATACGCTTACGGGTATCCAATGGGGTAAACTCCCAGATCCTTACGGCTGGACAGTAGAGGTAAAATAAACCTCTGCATTAAGAAAGCGCCGGCGGCGGACAGCAATGCCCGCCGCTTTTTTATGCCCTATTGAAAGAGAAATAGCCGGTCTGTGGGTGCAATCCACGGGCCGGCTGTTTTTGTGCTGGATGGAATTTCGGTTGGTGCCTATTTACTGTATTGCAGGGAGGCGTCATCCACATAGAATCCACCTGTGCAGTATAAGCCGCCAATTTTTGCCGTTACCGTCTTAGTTCCGGCAGGCGCGCTGAGCGTTGTCGAGGCAACGACCCAGGCGCCGTTGGAGTTGGAGATAGCCGGGCTTGCAGCAGACGCAAGGATTTTTCCGCTTGCATCTTTTGCCTCCAGCAGCAGGAATGCTCCTACGCCATTCAGCGCACCTTCGGTTTTGATATGTGCTGAAAAAGCATATTGTCCGGCGCCGGCAGAGCTGTCTTGCGACACATAATTGTTGAGCGGCTCCGAAGAGAAATATCCCATAAAGAGCGATTTTGTGCCGGAATATGATTGAGAGGTTGCGACGAGGATGGAAGAAGAGGAGGTGCCCTGCTGTTGCGTCCAGCCGGAAATTCCATTTTCAAATCCAAGATTCGTCAACTGCTCCAGAGGAGGCTTAGGCGGCAAATCTGCGACTCTTACAATAGAAAAGTTGTCAAAGAGTACTGCCGTGAGGCCTTCCATGCCAATGGTAGCGGAGAGCTCAGAGGCCTCTTCCACAGAAAAGGAGACCGTGATATTTTTCCACTGATCAGCCAGCACGAGTTCAGGCGCATAGGCTTCGCCAGACATTGCCACATCAATTGGGAATGCGCATGCAGCGCTCTCAGCATCCGGCCCTTTGACAAAAAAGGACAGGGTATAGAGCCCCGGCTCCAACATCGGGCCGGATAGCTCCAGCGTTTTGCCCGAAAGCAATAATCGGCAGTAATCCCCCTGTAATGCCATGGAAGGCTCATTGACGGCCATGCCGCCGCTGACACTCAGATCAGTAGGCTCATCAAAGGAGGTGCCTTCACAGCGCGTTAGGCAAATATCGTCCATGATATATCCAGTGAGCGCTGTTGACTGAATGGAAGAGATTTCAAGCCGGATGACGTCTCCCTCGTTCGCATAGAACAGCAGGGTTTGTTTTTCCCATTCTATATTGTTGCCTGGGAAAGATATAGAATGGCTTTCCGTCCCCTCGATACGAAGCGTAATCTGCTGGCAGTTAGCTGCAAAATAGCCGGAAAATTCATAAAGGCCAGTTTCCGGAATAAAAATTTCCTGCTCTATACAGGTTGGCGCCTGGATACCACCGAGCACGGCAGCGGCCCATTCTCCGGAATGTGGGTCAAGATTGCCTTGGGCTTGGCAAATACCAAAATAGGTGTCACTATCATTATAGTTCCACACATTTTCGTTTTCTTCAAAGCTCGGATCGGGAAGAATGTTGCCGATGGGGTCAAATTCCCCCGTGCCTGCGGCGAAGGCTGATGCTGACCAGATGCATAGGCTCAGGCAGCAGATGAGCAGCATCGCCATTGTTTTTTTAAAATGCTTTTTCATGAGAGATCCACCTCCAAAATTTTCACTAGAATATGTTGTGAATGTGTTCAAACAGCCCTCTTAATAGCGTGAGAATCCCGATCGAGAAAACAAATGGCGATCTTCAACTGCTATATTGCAAGGATACGTCGTCTACAAAGAAGCCGCCCGTGCAATAGAGGCCGCCAATTTTGACGGTGACCGTTTTGGTGCCGGAGGGTGCGTTGAGTGATACAGCGGCAAGGCTCCATCCACCATTGGAGTTGGAAACCGCTTTACTGGATGCGGAAGCCAAAATGCTTCCGTTTGCGTCCTTCGCCTCCAGGCTCAGGATCGCGCCGGTGCCGGTCAGGTTTGTTTCCGTTTTGATATAGGCGGAGAGATCGTATGTTCCGCTTCCAGAGGTTACATTCTGCGACACATAGCTGTTGAGCGCTTCAGGGGTAAAATAGCCCATAAAGACCGACTGTGAGCCGGAATGTGCCTGTGAAGCGGTCGTAAAGGCAGCAAAGGAACCTGGATGCGTCCAGCTGGATAGGCCGCTTTCGAAGCCGCGGTTTGTCAGCAGTTCCTGCGGCTGAGGGTCCGGGTTCGGCCAGAAATCATCAAATCGTACAAGCGATATGTTGTCGATAAACACATCCGGGATATCTAGGCTTTCGATGGTAAACGCAATCTCTCCCGGATCCTGCATTCGAACGGTCACACTTTTCCATTGGTTGGCCAATTCAAAAGGTTCGGTTTCATAAACTTCTCCTGATGCAAGGGAAAGAATGCGAAACACCCCTGGAATAGCGGCTTCTTCCAGCGTCCTGACGGAGAACGTGAGAATGTATTCACCCGACTCAAGCGACGGGCCTCTCAAATTCAGGCTTTTCCCGCCGGCAATATAGGCGCAGTGTTCTCCCTGCATTGCGATTTCAGGTTCTTGGATAACCTCCCCTTCAATATCCCATTCGCTCCAAACGCCCTCCAAGGAAGTGCCCTCGCATAAAGTCAGGCACACGTCGTCCATCCAGAAGCCAACCTGGGTGGGGTCGAATGAAGTGATTTCGATCGGAACGATATCCCCGGCAGAAGCTTCAAAGAGCACGTTTTTCTTATCCCAAACGCGGCCATTATTCGAAAACGAGACGGTGCTGTCTCCAATGCGGATGGTGACGAGTTCGGCAATGGTTGCGAAGTAACCTGAAAACTCATAGACGCCTGAAACTGGGATTTCGACTTCTTGATAGATGAGCGTCGGTTTATTGCTGTTATACTGAAGGTACCCCATACAACTGTCGCCGGAATGCGGTGCAAAGCCGTCGTCTCCCGTCGTGAGGTTGAGTGGAAACGTATTTTTGTCGTAGGTCCACTCATTCTGATTTTGCCCTCCTTCTTCCATCCCCGGATTGGGAAGAAGGTTGCCGACCGGGTCGAATTCTCCCGTGCCGGCAGCGAGAGCCGCTGCCGACCAGATGCTTAGGCATATACAGCAGCTTAGGATAACCGCCATCCATTTTTGAACGCTTCGTTTCATAATGATGTTACACCTCCAATTTTTTTGAAACATATATAATATACTATATATTTCCTCTTATGTAAACTATATTTTACATATATCGTCAGAATTAAAATAATATCTTCATAATAACAAAATCGCGCCGGCCAGTCGCATCGTGGAAATGCAGTAACTCAAAGGGCCTTTTAAAAATTTTAAAAGAGACATTGACAAAGAGGTTAGCTAGTGCTAACATGTATTTGGTTAGGAAATGCTAACCAGATTTTTTTCATATTGGGTTAGCCAATGCTTATTGAAAGGCGGGGGAGGAATTCATGATGCCGCTGACGTTTGCAAGTGTTGGGGAAGAGAACATGATCCGGAAGGTCGGAGGCAATTCGGAAATCAGGGCGCACCTTGAAAATCTCGGGTTTGTCACCGGCGGAAATGTAACGGTGGTTTCCACCATAGGAGGGAATCTTATCGTGAATGTGAAGGATTCCCGTGTGGCAATCAGCCGTGAGATGGCGAGTAAGATCCTGGTATAATTGCTTCAAACAAATGTTTGAAGCATTGGAAGGGGCGGGGATTCTGGCATAACGGTAAATTGTGAAGGAGGAAGCGGTATGAAAACACTGAGACAAGCGAGAATTGGGGACACAGTAACAGTCGTGAAGCTGCATGGCGAAGGGGCCGTCAAGCGGAGGATTATGGATATGGGGCTTACGAAGGGCACGCAGGTCCATGTGCGTAAAGTAGCTCCGCTGGGCGACCCTGTGGAAGTTACCGTGCGTGGCTACGAGCTGTCAATTCGAAAAGCGGACGCTGAGATGATTGAAGTGGAATGATCCATGAGAAGGGGCGGCTGCCTTTGTTTTTGACGCAAAGGTTAGCATATGCTAATTATAATCTGAAGAAGGAGAATCGCAATGGATATCAGAATTGCCTTGGCAGGCAATCCGAACAGCGGCAAAACAACCCTGTTTAATGCGCTGACGGGTTCCAATCAGTTTGTGGGGAACTGGCCCGGCGTAACCGTTGAAAAAAAGGAAGGCAGGCTGAAAAAGCACGACCATGTTATCATCATGGATCTTCCAGGCATTTATTCCCTATCTCCATACACCTTAGAAGAGGTAGTGGCGCGAAACTACTTGATCCAGGATCGCCCTGATGCCATCCTGAATATCATTGACGGCACGAACCTGGAGCGGAATTTGTATCTGACCACGCAGCTGACGGAGCTCGGAATCCCTGTGGTTGTGGCTGTCAACATGATAGATGTTGTAAATAAGAATGGCGACAAAATCTATATTGATGAGCTTTCTCGCCAGCTCGGGTGCAAAGTGGTCGAAATCTCTGCGCTCAAGGGCACAGGCATCATGGAGGCGGCCGAGGAGGCTATCCGTGCTTCACAGAGCGCAAAAACCGTGCCGCAACATCGCTTCAGCGGCGCGGTGGAGCACGCAATCGCCCATATTGAGGAGGCCGCGGTGCACAGTATGCCAGCCGAACAGCAGCGTTGGTATGCGATCAAGATTTTTGAGCGCGATGAAAAAGTGCTGGAGCAATTACAGCTTGATCCAGCAGTGCTGAGCCATATCGAAGAAGATATCAAGGCCGCGGAACGGGAGATGGATGATGATGCGGAGAGCATCATCACCAATGAGCGCTATCTCTACATAGCGTCCATCATCAAAGGTTGCTGCAAGCGGAAAAATGCGGGCAAGCTTTCCACATCCGATAAAATAGACCGCGTGGTGACAAACCGCTGGCTTGCGCTTCCAATTTTTGCGGCGGTTATGTTTGTGGTCTATTTTGTTTCTGTCACAACGGTTGGCGGATGGGCAACGGATTGGGCGAACGACGGTGTTTTCGGTGATGGATGGCATCTGTTTGGCATCGGATCTTCCGCTTATGAGGAGGCGTCTGAGGAATATGCCGTCCCTGGCGCAAAGGTAGAGGCTTTTGAAGCGGCGGCAGAAGAGAAAGGGCTTGACCCTGTGCAGGCAAACGGCCTGACGGCGACCGCCAAGCTGTATGATGACAATGGAAATGTAGAAGAAGAAATCCCTGTTGATTATAACGGATACCTCGAGGCTTCCAAAATAGAAGAGCCCGACCCCGCTGCATACGGCGTATGGATTCCCGGCATTCCTGGCCTTGTGGAAAAGGGGCTCCAAGCGGTCCATTGTGCGCAGTGGCTACAGCAGCTGATCCTGAATGGCGTGATTGCCGGCGTGGGCGCGGTGCTCGGCTTTGTGCCGCAGATGCTGGTGCTGTTTTTGTTCCTTGCCTTCTTGGAGTCCTGCGGATATATGGCGCGTATCGCCTTTGTCATGGATCGGATTTTTCGCAAATTCGGCCTTTCGGGCAAATCGTTTATCCCGATGCTGATCGCCACCGGCTGTGGAGTGCCCGGCATTATGGCTTCACGGACAATTGAAAATGATCGAGACCGAAAGATGACGATCATGACCACCACCTTTATCCCGTGCAGTGCGAAGCTCCCAATCATTGCGCTGATTGCCGGCGCGCTGTTCGGCGGCGCGTGGTGGGTTGCGCCCAGCGCTTATTTTATCGGCGTTTTTGCAATCATCGTATCCGGCATTATGCTGAAAAAAACAAAAATGTTTTCGGGCGACCCCGCCCCATTTGTGATGGAGCTGCCCGCATATCATTGGCCGACAGTGGGCAATGTGCTTCGTTCCATGTGGGAGCGTGGCTGGTCCTTCATCAAGAAAGCTGGCACCGTGATCCTGCTCGCCACCATTTTTGTATGGTTCACCTCTTCCTTCGGCTGGGAAAACGGCTCTTTTGGCATGGTGGATATGGAGAGCAGCATCCTAGCCGTCATCGGCAATGCGATTGCCTGGATTTTCACACCGCTCGGCTGGGGCACCTGGCAGGCTGCGGTTGCTTCCATCACAGGCCTGATTGCAAAGGAGAATGTGGTCGGCACCTTCGGCGTGCTCTTCGGCGGGTTTGAAGAGGTTGCGGAAAACGGCTGGCAGGTGTGGCAGAATGTACGCGCTGCGTTTACTCCCCTTGCGGCATACTCCTTCCTGATCTTCAACTTGCTGTGCGCCCCCTGCTTCGCCGCAATTGGCGCAATCAGGCGGGAGATGAACAGTGCAAAATGGACTTGGTTTGCAATCGGCTACCAGTGCGTATTTGCGTATGCATTTGCATTGGTTGTCTATCAGCTTGGGATGCTGTTTACCGGAAACGGCAGCATCATTGGCGCAATGGCAGCCTTTATACTGGTTGCGTTTTTCCTGTATATGTTGTTCCGGCGCTATCAAGAGAGCAATGTTTTAAATGCAAAGGTTAAAGTTTAAATAGGCATTGGCGCTGATCGGCCGTTGTAGAGAAAAGGAGGAATCGGTTATGTTACATTTTTTTGCGGCTAATTGGGGCACGATTTTAATCGGCCTGCTGGTTGCGGCGGCGGTGGCTTTAATCCTTGCAAAGCTTTGGCGGGATCATAAAAAAGGCAAATCCTCCTGCGGCTGCAATTGTTCACAGTGCCCCTCATCTGGGCTGTGCCACGCAAATCAAGCGGATCAAGCTTTACCCAAAGGGCGTTTTGACCATGCGGCCAGAGAGAAAACACCATAAAATTCACTTTGCAAAAGCATACCGCCCGGCCCGGATGAAAATTCGGGGCCGGGCAGTGCTGTTTTTGGAAGAGAATGATAGAAGGTTATATTGTAATAAATTTTCAACATTTACCTTATTTTGTTAAAACACACAAAACTAATATGGAATCTTTAGGAAGTTTTACTATTTAAAAGTTACATATAATATACTACAATAAAAACAGGTGATACATAAAAGTAATTGTATTACACTACGAGTCAAAGAAATGAGGAAACACAAATGAAAAAGCGCACTTCCAGCCGTATTCTTCGGGCAGCAGTTTCTCTATGCTTGGTGTTTGCACTTTTTTGCACAATGGGCATGATGGCCTTTGCGCAGGCAGATGACGCGTTGGGCACAATCAGGGAAGTGTTCCCGGATGAAAACCTGGCGCAGGTGATGGCGGTAACGCTCAACAAGTCGGTTGAGGATATCGTCACGCGCGGCGAGCTGGAGCATGTGGGCTATATTGACGGCGCAAATTGCGGCATCAAGAGCCTTGAGGGCATGCAATATATTTCGAAAGCTTCCCATGTCTATCTGTCAGGCAATTCGATTGCGGACCTTCGTCCCCTTAAAAACCTCAAAGAAGTAACAGAGGTTCACGGTGTCAAAATCGGCGGGCAGGTCATTCGTTTGGAGCCGAAGCAGGTGCAGCTGGGTCGCTTGGCAGTTCCAAACCCCACCCGCAGCACGCTCGGCGTTCGCGGCAATGTGATTGATCTGAATGGAGGCGTCTTGAATATTATCACCGGTGGTGTGGATTTTTACGGCCTGAAGGAGGCCGGTGAGGTTTCCTACGAAATCGGCGGCTGGATTTCCAACTCGACGAACCAGAGCTACAGTGCCACGATTATCCAACCGTATTATCTGTAAATCTTGATTGATTCCTCCCCCTTCCTAAAAACGTGAACCAGCACCGGCGGAGCAGCTTCGCTGGTGCTGGTTCGTGTTTGCGATCAAACAAAATTAGCTGCCCCAGTTACCAACTTGCGCGGCTAGTCTAATCAATTGAGAGGCGCTAACCGTCTATTACGGCGTTGTCACTTCCCAATGAACGTGGCTCATAAAACGCTAAAATCATTTCCATGGATGATCAGAATCATTGATAGAACGGCCCTGAATGCGCGGTCCATTCAGGGCCGTTTTTCTGTCGGAAGAGAAGGCTTTTGAGGCTCAAATTTACGATATTCTATCATATCTGCAATGGGGCATTAAAAATAACAACAAAGCTTGGCCAAGATGTCCATATCCAATTTGGTTGTGAGATCATCATGGAACCATCGGGTTATAATTTCGTATTGTACGTCGATCGCTCTTGCGAGAATATGCCTGTTTATGCCATGTTCTTCTATGCGTTCCCTCATTTTCAAATGTATACTGCCATAGTCTTTGATTTTGACAAGCGATTCTAAGCCAACGTCTTTTTTATTAGGAATCATCACCTATTGCGAGGGTATGGAGATTTTTCGTCTGTTAATCCCAAAAGATAATCCACACTAGTGCCATAAAAGGAGGATCATTTGATCAGCATTGGGATGGAAATGTTTAATTTCCCCAGTTCGTAATCTGAGTATGTTGTTTGATGAATATTCAAGTAGAACGCAATATCTTCTTGAGATAAATCTCGGTCCTCGCGCAAGTCACGGATTCTTTGATACATCAATCATCAACGCCTTGATGTAAGTATGTATCAAGGGAACAAGGAGGTTTTTACATGTTTTCTTGCGGCTTTACGGGCCATCGGAAGATTCCACAAACTGAAATTGCAATCTTGTATCAGCATGTACAGGCAGCAATCAAATTTTCCATTCAGCAGGGCGTTTTCATGGAAATTGCCGGAAGGCGGTTCCCTTTCTAGCCGTTGTGTGGTATTCTAATACTAATGAGATCAAAGGGGATCCCTCCGGCGTGCGCGGCGGGATGGAAGGAAGCGTGGATCAGTTTGAAGAATTCTACTGTGATCGTCACGGTGATTTTATGTGTGCTTATTTTGGCATTTTTGATTTTTGTGTTGTGGCAATCCCACAGCAGCTCGCCCACGATCCCGACCGATCCTGAGTTGCTAGAGCAGGAGTGGGAGGAGGAGCACGGCACAGGCGGTTCCGCTTCCGGCGGTGGATCAGGCGGCAGCGGCGCGACGGATGCCAACGGCAATGCCATTGCGGGCTCAAGCTCAGGCAGCGGCGGCAGCTCTGGAAATACTGGCTCCGGCTCGGGCGGTTCTTCTGGGAATGGGAGTGCCTCGGCGGATAAAAAGCCGATTAAGGAAGAGGATATGAAGCCCTTTAAGGGCCATAAAGCCGATCCCTATATGCGGATTTTGGCGGGCGGCGTCTACACTTGGGATGTGATTTCCTCCCAAAAGGTAGATGGGGAAGAAACGGATATGCCCCTGATTTTGACTGCCTCCGGGAAAAAGCTTAGCATTCAGATGACCTATTCGGATAAACTCACAATGTCGGTCATCAGCGATGGGCAGAGCACCTATGCGGTGCTTCCCTTCCTGAAGGCTTATACGGATGTGCCATCCTCTATGGCGGGGGATTTCAAAAGCCTTGTGATCGACCCGTCAAAATTTGAATTTGTCAGTTCCCTGGAGGTGACGGACGAAGGCCAGAAATTAACCTGTGAGCGCTATACCTCAGATACCGACCGGATTTATTTCTACTTCTCCGGTGACAAGCTTGTCAAGATGGAGCTGCGAGGCCCGGGCGGGACGATGAAACTCAAAGTCAACAGCATTACGGATCAAATCGATGCATCCCTGCTTTCCGTGCCGGATGGGTATAAAAAACGCAACCTGTCGTTCCTGTTTAAATAAGGGCGGGCGTCTCCCCTTCCATGCAGGCAGCGGCGGAACAAAAAGCTGACCGAAATAAGAGAAAAGGCTGTCGAATTTGCTCGACAGCCTTTGTTGCACCCCGTATAATTGTTATGCGTTCCGGAACGTCTGCTCCAAAAAGTCCGCCACCGGGGCGATTGATTTATCGTCGGCAAGCTCTACCGCCCCTTGGTCGACGAGGCGGGCGGTTTTGCTGTCGATCGGCAGGCGGGCCAGCACCGGCACGCCAAGGGAGGCGGCAACTTCTTCCGCCTTACTCTCACCGAACAGCTCGATTTTTTTGCCGCAGTCCGGGCAGATGGCATAGCTCATATTCTCTACGATGCCGAGGATCGGGATGTTCATCATCTTGGCCATATGATAGGCCTTTTTGACGATCAGGGTAACCAGATCCTGCGGCGTGGTCACAACGATGATGCCGTCAAGCGGGAGGGATTGAAATACGGTCAGCGGCACGTCGCCCGTTCCGGGCGGCATATCGATGAACATATAGTCGATATCGCCCCATGCAACGTCCGTCCAGAATTGCTGGATTACACCGGAGATCACCGGGCCGCGCCATACCACGGGCGCCTCGTCATCTTCCAGAAGAAGATTGACGGACATCACTTCAATGCCCATCTTGGATTTTTCCGGCAGGAGGCCGAGCTCGTTGCCCTTTGCCTTTTCCGTAATGCCGAAGGCTTTCGGGATGGAAGGGCCGGTCACATCCGCGTCAAACACGGCGGTTGCGTAGCCGCGCGATTGCATTGCGCACGCAGTCAGAGAGGTGACGAGCGATTTGCCGACGCCGCCCTTCCCGCTGACAATGCCGATGACCTTGCGCACCGTGCTGTATTGGTTGAGCGGGATATGCATATCCTGTTGCCGGGAGGAGCAGTCCGCCCCGCAGCTCTCGCAATTTCCGCCGCAATCGGCTGGTTTTGTAGCTTCACTCATGGTTTCAACATCTCCTAATTTATCTTTCACTTTTACGGCTTTCCCGCAGCCTGCGGAAAAAATCCGTGAGAAGGCTTGCGCATTCCTGCTCCATATAACCACCCTCCAGAATGGGCTTGTGGTTGTATGGAAGGGCAAAAAGATCGACGACAGAACCGCACGAGCCGGCCTTTGCGTCATATGCGCCGAATACGACGCGTCTCATTCGTGCATTGATGAGCGCCCCGGTGCACATCGGGCAGGGCTCCAGTGTGACGTAGAGCGTGCACTCCCAAAGCCGCCAGCCGCCCAGTGTTTGGCACGCTTCAGCAATGGCTTCCAGCTCTGCATGGGCAAGGGCGTTTTTGCCCGTTTCCCGGCGGTTACGCCCCCGGCCGACGATGCCGCCCGCACGGGTGACAACAGCGCCTACGGGCACTTCCCCCTCCAGCGCGGAAAGGCGGGCGAGAAGCATTGCTTCCCGCATGCAATCCTGATCCGTCATAGCTCCATACGCCCCCCTTTCACATCGGGTGGGGGGCGGAGGCCTTTTGCGGGCTGAATGAGTAAACAAAGGCGACAATAGCCGCGATGAAGAAAAAAAGCGTAGGCAGCCTGGTGGAAAACGGCACGTTGATATAATAGCGCGTGGACCAAACCATCATCGCCAGCGCCAACACCATCGGCGGGGTAAAGAGATAGGCGGCGCACTTTTCACCGCGGTGCAGCGGCACGCTGGAAAGAGGAAGCACAAACCGCATTTCTTTCTTCACCAAATAGACGAGCAATGCGGCTGCACCGGCCGCGATTACCACACCGATCAGAATAGCGGAAACAATTGCCGCTTTTCCCTCTGGGAGATAGGCGATTGCAATCGTTTGAATGACGCTGATGGAATTGTTAAGCAGATGGATCAGAATCCCTGTCCAGAGGGAACCGCTCGCAATGACAGCATAGCCCAGGCCGATGCCGGCGATGAAGGCGAAGGGGGCCTGCACCAGGTTCCCATGCATCAGCGCAAACACGAAGGCAGAGGTTAGTATGGCAAACCAATCCCCATATTTTCGCAAAGGCTGCATCACAACGCCCCGCATGGCGAATTCCTCCACAACTGCGGGCACAACAGCGCTCTGCACAAATAGGAGAACACAGCCCCAAACGCTTGCCGGCGCCTGCACCTCCGGCGCGCTCAGTTCAATGCCAAAGAGATTGAAAAAGAGAATCAGGCCGTTTGTCGCATAATTTCCCGCCATGCAGACGAGCAGCCCAATGAGCGCCAGCAGGATGGCACGCCATTTATTCTTGGGCGCGTTCAGCGGAATATCAGGCGCCTGCCGACGCAGAGCGAGAAGAAAATAGACCGCCAGGAACGGCAGCCCCACGCAAAAGATGGAAAACAGAATCCCATAGGCATCCTGGAACAGAGCATCGTTTTGGTAGAGGTCGGCCAGCCCGAAAATCATCAAAATTGCAGAGAAAATCTGCTGCATCAGCATAAAGCCGAGCAGGCCGATCCCTGCAAAGATGCTCAATGAGCGCAACGCCTTTTTGTTCTGTTGTGCCGCCGGGGAAGGAGACGGCTGAAAGCCGGCCGGATCGTAATTGTATCCATAGGGGGGAGGCGGGTAATAGCCATTCATCAATCAAAACTCCCTACTTGGTAATTTACCGCGTTATGGCTTTTTCCGCGCTCTGAAACGGCAAAAGGCCAATATATCTATTATAGCCGATTTTGCGCGGAAATCAATGCCGAAAGCGTCATCAAGCATATGCAGGGGAATTGGATGTTGAGAGATGGGCAGAGAGGAAGCGGCAGACGGCGGGAATACGCTTTCTTTTCGCATTCATGCAGTAAAACGGATGGCGGGGATGCCCCCATATCGAAGCATCCCCGCTGATGGTGTTGGATCCATGAAAACTGGTGCAATATGCTATTGGATTTTTAGCGCGTCTAAAATCTGCCGCTTATACTCCATAAACTCCTGTGAAGCTGTAAAGCGCGTTGTGCGCGGGCGTGGATGCCGGATCGTCAGCTCCTGCGTGATCCGCCCCGGCGCGCCGGACATGATATAAATGCGGTCGGAGAGGAAAATCGCTTCATCAATATCGTGCGTGATGAATATAGCCGACATATGCAGGCTGCTCATCATCTCCAAATACCATAGATGAAGCTGCGATTTTGTAATTGCGTCCACCGCGCTGAAGGGCTCGTCCAGCAGGGCTACCTCGCTGTTGAAGAGATAGGTGCGGTACAGCGCCGCGCGCTGCCGCATGCCGCCCGAGAGCTGGCCGGGATATTTGCGCTCCGTCCCTTCCAGACCGAATTCTGCAAGGCCGGAGCTGACCTGCTGCCGCGCCTGTTTGCGCGGCACCCCTTTGAGCACGAGCGGGAGGGCGATATTATCCACAATCCGCTTGTGCGGCAGGAGCAAATCCTTTTGCTGCATGTAGCTGATGCGGCCCGTCTGGCCCGTGATCTCTTCCTCGCCCAGCAGAACGCGGCCGCTGTCCGGCACGACGAGGCCGGAGAGGACGTTGAAAAACGTGCTTTTCCCCACGCCGCTGACGCCCAGCAGGCAGATCAGCTCATCCTCATGCAGCGTCAGGCTGACATCCTGGATGATCGTGGTGCCATCAAAGCTTTTTGTAATGTGTTCTGCCCGCAGCCGGTCCATTTCAGTGCCTCATTTCCGTTCACGATGGGGTTTGTCAGTTCAAATAATCGTTGGTGAAGCCTTTGCCATCCGGAATCTCTTTGGCAATCACCTTGTTTTCATACAGCCAGTCATAGAAAGTATCCCAGCGCTTCTGGTCAAATTCGCCCCAGCGCTCCACCTCGGCTTTATACTGCGAGGCCAGGTATTTCTGGCTGGCCACGGCGATCTCTTTGTCTGTCTCCGGCGCGTATTCGCACAGGATGGCGGCGGCCTCTTCCGGGTGCTCAATGCTGTATTCATACCCCAGGCGGGCGGCCTTCAGGAATGCTTTGGCCTGATCGGGGTGCTCCTTGAGGAAGCTGTCGTTCGCAATCAGGAGGGGTGTGTAGAAATCGAGGGCAGGGTTGATATCCTTAAAGGCGAAGTAATTGGTTTCCAGCCCCTTGACCTCGGTTGCGATGCCGTCCCATGCGTAATAGATCCAAACGGTGTCGATATTCGTCTGCAGGGCGGTGACAACGTCTGTAGCGGAGTTGTAGATCATCTTGACCTTGCTGAAATCGCCGCCGTCCTTCTCAATGACGTCCTTGAGGATCGCTTTCTCGATCGGCGTGTTCCAAGAGGCATAGGAGTGCCCCGCCATATCCTTCGGGGAGGTGATGTTATTTTTCTTCAGAGAGATGATGCCGGAGGTGTTGTGCTGAATCAGCGCCGCAACAGCGGTGATGGGCAGCGGAGAATCAGCGGTCAGTGCGCTGGCCACATTCTCCTGAAAGCTCACGCCGAACTGCGCTTTGCCGGAAGCAACGAGCGCTTCCGCGCCATCCTCAGGCGGCTGCTCAATGGTAATCTCTAGGCCGTTATCCGCAAAGTAACCATTTTTCTGGGCAACGTAGAGGCCGGTGTGGTTGGTATTGGGCGTCCAGTCCAGCACAACGGTGATTTTTGCTTTTTCCTGTGCGCCCGGGGCTTTTTCGTCCTTTGTGCATCCGGCAAAAGCGGCCAGGATACAGGCAACGGCCATCACAAGCGCTAAAATGCGTTTTATTAACTTCATTAATCTCATTCTCCTTTTTATGTGCTAAATAGCGGCTTTGCTATGTTTTCTTGATCTGCCGCCAGGGCGTCGTCTTTTTTTCCAGCAGGTTGGTCAGCCCGATCAGCAGCAGGCTGATTGCGACGACCAGAAAGATCACGGCGAACATATCGCTATACGCGAAGGACTTGCGCGCACGGGTCATATATACGCCAAGCCCGCTGCTGCCGCCGAGCCATTCCGCTATGACCGCCCCCACGATGGAGAAGGATACGGAAATTTTTAGCCCGGAAAAAAAGCTTGGCATTGCGCCCGGCAGCTTGATATGCCAAAAGATTTGCGCCCGGTTCGCCCCCATCGCGCGCAGAAGGCTGATCTGATCTGCATCTGCGGCCCGCAGCCCATCCAATAATCCGACCGCCACAGGGAAAAAGCAGACGATGATCACCAGAACCACCTTCGGCGTCATATCGTAGCCGAGCCACAGCACCAAAAGCGGGGCGATTGCAACCGCAGGGATCGCCTGCGTGATGACAAGCAGCGGATAGGTCATTTTATAAACGACGTGAAAGCGATCCATCACCACCGCGATCACAAAGGCCAGCACAACACCGATCACAAGGCCGAGCAGCGCTTCGATCAGTGAAGTTTTCGCATGCCCCATCAAGATGGAAAAGGACCCGGCAAACGCCCGGCAGACAGCTAGGGGGGACGGCAGCATATAATCGGCCACAATGCCAAAGGAGCACAGCGCCTGCCAGAGCAGCAGGATGATCGCAATGCCTAAAACGGAGTAGAGCTTATTCGTGATGCTTTTTAACTTTTTTCTCAATGGTCCACACTCCGTCCGGCTTGTAATTGATCTTCACATAGGACATTACGCTTGGCGCGCCCGCGCGGATGCAGATAAGCTGGCATTCCTTCACAATTTCCATGAGCTGGTCGTAATCGCCCTCAATTGTGGTTTCAAAAGGGCTGACATAGGTGTTAAGGCCGCTTGATTTGATGTAGGCAATCACCTCGTCAACAATCCGGATGACGTCTTCGCCCTCCACGCTGGGCAGAACCTGAATGGCTACGCTTGCATTCATTTGCTTTTCCTCCTGTTTCTTGGTTGGAATCCGTTGCCTTCCAGCCTCATGCTTTCCATTGCCGAAAGGCAGCCAAATAAAACAAAAACCCGCTGTGTAACAGCGGGAGTGAAAAAACGGCTCTCTATAACTCCCTACGCTGGCATGATCCAGATCAGGTTCGAGGGTCGAAGGCATGCCTTCCTCTCAGCCGCTGGCGGCTCCCCTGTTTTTGTTATTTTGGCTGAGCCTAGAATAGCACACTTTATTGGGGTTGTCAAACCGGCGCGGCATACCAAACGCTTAAAATCAAAATAAAAAATGTAGGACCCCCAAATCCGGCGCGTCTGCTCCGAACGATATCAAAAGAAAGTATGCGGCCAAAGCCCGTTTTCAAACGCGGCGTTTTCCTGTATAATGGGCCGGTAAGCTTTGATCAACAACGGAGTTTGAATAGACAGGAGGCGCCGCCTATGGGGCAAACGCTTGCAGATCGGGTGCTGATCGCAAAATCTTCCGATGGGGAGATGAACGATCTGCTCAGGGAATACCGCCCATTTATCCTATCAGCCGTGCTGACAAATAGCCCGAAGGCCGAAGAGGATTATGTGCAGGCCGGTATGTTGGCCTTTGCACAGGCGGTGCGTACCTTTGAGCCGGGGAAGGGAAGTTTTCTCTCCTTTGCAAAGCTGCTCATTTCCCGGCGGGTGATTGATTGCATCCGGCAGGATACGGCGCACCCGGAGCTGCCCCTTCTGGATCAAGAGGATGAGGAGAGCCGGAGCCTGATCGATGTGGTATCACGGCATACCTACGATCTGCAAAGCGAGCAGGAAGCCCGGCGGGAAGAAATCCTGCTGCTGACGCAGGAGCTGCGGGAATGGTCGCTCTCATTCCAAGATTTGTCTGCCGCAACCCCGCGCCATGCTTCCACGCGAAAAGCGTGCAAAGAGGCGGTGCGCATGCTGTTGCAGGATGAGGAGATGCTGGAGGCGTTCCGCCGCAAAAAGAAAGTGCCAATCAAGGCGCTCGCCAAAAGGCTGGGAATGAAGCCCAAGGTGCTGGAGGATCACCGCAGGTATCTTGTGGCGGCAGTGCTGGTGCACAGCGGGGATTACCCATTTATCCGGGAATATATTCGGCTGGACAGCACGGAAGGAGGGGAAGGGCTGTGAATCGATTTTTAATTTTGGAGATAAACGAAGGATGCGCGGCCCTGCTTACAGCGGACGGCGAATTCCGAACAGTGCCTGCGCAGCCCGGATGGGTGGCCGGCATGGAGCTGGATGCCGCCTGCTTAGAGCTTGCTGAAGAGAAGCCGGAGAGTAAAGCGGAAACAGTGCGAGGGCGCAGCCGTATCGTAGTAATGCGGCGCGTCAGGAGGTGGACTGTTGCGATTGCTGCCTGCCTGTTGCTGCTCATCGGCGTGCAGCAGGGCTACCGTGTGCTTTCAACGGCAGATGCAAGCGTGGAAATTGCGATTAATCCGGTTGTGCGCATTGAGCTTAACCGCCTGGGGCGCGTGGTGGGGCTTATCGGCGTGAATGAGGATGGCAAGGAACTGCTCCGCAAGACGGAGAGCGAAAACAGCAGCGCACAGGAGACGCTGCGGGCGATTCTTAACCAAGCGATTGCGGATGGCTATCTATCCGAAGAGGGGCGCGATGTGCTCATTGCTGTGGCCGGGGCAACAGGGCAGAGGACGGATCAGTTGGAGCAGGAGATGGTAAACACGGCCAGCCAGGTTTTTGAAGAGCAGGGGGTTCAGCCGAACGTATCCGTCAAAAAGCATTCCTTTGATTCCACCCAACAGATGCGCGCCTATATTGATTCTCTCGTAGCGCAGGGGCTAGAGCTGGAGGAGGCCTATCAAAAGGCGGGCCTGGGGGAGGATTTTCTCGATTTGATGGGCGTGCGTGTGCACAAAAACGGCAATATTGAGCTGCGGTTTACACAGGATTTCACGCTGACCGGGAGGGAATCCATTGCCATCACCCCTGCGGGGGGAGAGGCCATCACCCCGCGCCTCGTCGAAGTGAAGGATGACCGCTTTTCCATTGTGGCGGATGGTTTGGCAGCGGGGGAAGCCTGTACGGTGCGCGTGACTGGTATGATAGATGCACAGGGCGTGGAACGCTCTTTCACGGCGAATTTTTGCAATCAAAAGGGTCGTTATGCGCGTTTTGAGGAGACGGAGGATCGTGAAAAGCTGGAGCGCCTAGCGGGCGGACAATTTCGCATCCGCTTCGACGGCGCAGAAGAAACCGGAAGAACCGGCGCGGAGCGCGCCATCTTTCTCACGCGCGAGGGAAATGCGATAGCTTGTAAAATAGCAGGCTATGAGAGTGGCTACTGGTACCTTGAGGCGGCGGATTTACCGCTTGGTGAGATCATCAGTGTGGCGCTCTTGCATGTGCAGGGGAAGAAGGGCGCGGAAACGCTCTATGGCGATTTTATCGTCCGCGAGGCGGAATTGCCTGTATTCGACCGCACGGAATACAAGGCGGAAGGGGATTACGTGGAGATCGAATTCACGGAGGATTTTGCGTGGCGGGAGGATCTTTCCGTCACCGCTGTTTCCCCCGATGGAAAACGCTTTGCCGGGACAATTGTGGAAGGGCCGGATGGCGATGAAATGAAGGTTCGTTTTCAAGGCCTTCTGGAAGGGCAGGCCTATCGTTTGGAGGTCAGAGGCACGCCGTTTCATATTGTGATTACAGGGAAAATGATTGCTTCAGACGGCGCAAAGGTAGAATAACAGATTTTGTGAATGGCGGGAGCGGCGCGCGCCGCTCCCTTTTTATCTTGAAGGGAAAGGGTTCTCTTCAATATCTAACAAAAATTTAATATTGATACAAAATAATCCGTTGCAATACCTACAAAAAATTGCTATACTAGATGCAGGTTTTATCCCCCATCGGAAGCACACTGCTTTCAATTTAGATGCAAAGGAAGAATGGTAATGGCAGAGCAGAAAAAAATGAAGCTCAACTATAAGCTGACGTTCCTGATCGGATTCGGTTTTATGGCGAGCTCGATTGCCTGGTCGGTTTACAATGCCTATGTTCCGCCGATTTTGGACGAAATGCTGTCCGCCTCCCCAACAGTGGCGGGCATTGCGGAAAAACTGCCGTGGCTTGCCACACTGTTCGGCGGCACGGATGTTGTTGGCGCGGGTGTTGTGGGCGGCTTGATCGGTGCGATCATGGTCATCGATAATGTGTTCGGCGTTATTTTTCAGCCGCTGTTCGGCAAAATTTCCGACCGGACGCACAGCCGTTTGGGTAAGCGCAGGCCGTACCTGCTGTTTGGTATTCCGGCCGCGGCGTTGTTTTTCATCCTGATCCCGCGCATGCCGTATATCTGGACGCTGATGCTGTGCGTGATCTGCTTTAACCTGATTATGTCGCTTTGGCGCTCTCCGGTGGTCGCGTTAATGCCCGATTTGACGCCGCCTTCCCTGCGCAGCGAGGGCAATGCCGTGATCAATTTGATGGGTGGCCTCGGCACCCTGCTCGGCATGGGCAGCGGCATGATCGTGATTGCCATTATGACGCTTTTTATGGGCTCAAAGCCTGCAACGGATGCAGAGCGCCCCTATGTGTTTATCTTTACGGCGGTTGTCATGCTGATCTGCCTGCTGGTGGTCATGCTCACCGTCAAGGAGCCGGATAGCCGCCTGAAAAAAACGGCCGAGGCAAACATGGCGGCAGAAGCCAAAAGGGAAGAAAAACAAAAGCTGAAGGATTTGAAACTGCCGAAGGAGAAAAAACGCAGCCTAGTTTTCATGCTGTTGACGCTGTTCTTCCTCTTCAACGGCTCTGATACTATTCAAACCTTCTTTACGCTCTTTGCGAAAAAAGAGCTTGGTATTGACACGGCAACGGCAACGATCCTGATGGGTGTGTTTGCGCTCTCATTGATGATTTTTGCAATTCCTGCCGGAAAGCTGGGCCAAAAGATCGGCCGAAAGAAAACGATTCTGATTGGTTTGGGCGGGGCGCTGCTGCTGTTTACCCTGTTCTTCTTGACTAAGGAGATGCCCAGCTTCCAGAAGGTGATGATCTTTATTGCGCTCATTGGCGGCGGCGCTTGCGTGGCGCTTGTCAATATCAATACGCTGCCCGTTGTTCTGGATATCGGCACGCCTGAGCAGGTGGGCACCTTCACCGGATATTATTACACAGCCACCTTCTCCGCCTCTATCGTCGGCCCGATCCTGTGCGGTACGCTCTGTGGCTCGACGAGTTATTGGTCGCTCTTTATTTACTGCCCGATTGCGTTCGCTCTTGCCTTCCTGTGCATGACGCAGGTGCGCCATGGCGAAGCGGATCCCAATGCGCAGGCGCCGGATGTAGAGCTGGAGGCCTGAGCTCTTTCCTAAGTGCATATAAAGGGGGATATTGCAAAATGCCTTGTGTTTTGCAATATCCCTCAGTTTGTCGAAAAAGAATCACCGATTGGCCAAAAGGCGCAAAGGCAATTGAGAAGTTTTTTGGGGACCATTTTTATATTTGTATTTATAAATTGCTTTCATCATAGGCAATGCTGCATATAGCTGCCGGTTCAGGCGGATGATTCGTCACTTTTGTGCGCCCGAACCCAACGGCTTTTCTCATGACGAATTTCCGCAATGAACGTTTTGCAACTCGCCCTTTTTCAACGTTGATAGAAGAATAACAGGGCATGTGGAAACGAAAGCGTTTCCACATGCCCTGTTGTACAAACAGTTGCATTGCAATGGCTTAACAAACCTCAGCAAACTGAATTTCACCGATGAGCCCGCGAATTTTTCGCGTGACATATTGATAAACACGCGCGCCTAGATCGGCCAAAGCCTGATCTTCCTCCGCCCCGCACAGCATGGCAAACGTAGCGCCAATGTTTTCATCCGCCTTCCCACTATGGCGCAGGGCGAGATAATAAAAGCTGAACGCAGCTCCATTGGAGATCGTATCGTAAAAACCCGGATCATCCTCAATCAGCTTATCGTACAGCGCATTGGCCGCAGTGGTGGCAAGCAAAGGCGTGGGGGTATACAGGTGCAAACAGGATTCTGCGATAAAGATCAGAAGAATGCGGATTTGGCACATAATATCGGGGGCAGGGAGGGGATCGCCCAGCAGGCGGGAAAGGTCGAGGCTATCCGCATCTGCGGAATCCGGGGCAAGAGCAGCCATGCGGATTCCAAGCTGCTTGGCACGCTCTGAGTTGCCGTTGAGCCTCTGCCGTTTCATTTCTTCTGCCAGCGCCTGCACCTCGGCTCCGTCAGTAGAATCCGGCTCTTCCTTCACGCCAAATATTTTCATGTCACTGTCATCAAATGTGTTCATGATCGTGTTCCTGCCTTTCGCAGAGATGAAGTTTGCACAAGATCCCCTCAAAAATGGGGATTAAACTGCTTTTTCCGCCGAAATAGCCGCTTTCTTTTGCAGGCGGCGTTGTTTTGCCTTATAGTTAAGCAGCTCCGTGATTTGTTCGTCAGGAGTGAGGCACTCGCCAAGCTTTGTCAGGCGGGAATTATACATGCCGTGAAAGTCGCTGCCGCCGGTCATTAGCAGATGATGCTCACGCGCTGTGCGCTGAAGGCGGCTGACCGTTTCTTCGTTTGCTGTTGGATGCCAAACCTCTACGCCATCCAGCCCAAGCCCAATTAGCTCATCCAAAAGGTCAAAGCTGTCATAAAAGGCAGGGTGGGCCAGCACGGCGATGCCGCCGGCCTCGTGAACTGCCGCCAGCACTTCGCGTACATCTGGAAAGGAGGGCTCAACGCTGATGCAATTTGGGCTGTTGGAGGAAAATAAATCGTGATAAAGCTCCCCAAAAATCGTGTGCGTATAGCCGCATTCCATCAGAGCGTGCGCGATGTGCTGCTTAAAAATATTGGTGGAGCCCGAGGCGCATTTTAACACAAATTCTGGCGTAATGGGGAAGCGTTTGGCTGCTTTCAAAATCATATACTGCCCCGCTTTTCTGCGTGAAAGGGAGTTCCGGCGGCATAGCCCTTCTAAGCGATCCGGGCTGTCGCTGAGATAGCAGAGCAAATGCGCTCTGCGCTCCCGCTTTGGGTCAACGCAGGAAATTTCCACTCCCGGGATCACCTGAACACCATGCCGCTCACCGATGACTTTACCGCGCACCGTTCCGGCAAGGCAATCATGGTCTGTGATGGCAATGGTTTCGATCTTTAACTTTTTGGCAAGTAGAATTAGGTCCTCAATGCCGAGAGAACCATCTGAAAGCCTGGTATGACAATGTAAATCTCCGCCCAAGATAATCTTCCTTTCACATGCAGACAGCGCAGTGAGCCCAATTTTATTTTTCTTCTATTCCTCTATATTATACGCCCTTTTTTCGGGTGATGCAAGGGGAGGCGGGCGCGAGAAGCCGGCGAAACGGCAGCTTTATCGTACTTCTTTGGAAATCTGACCGCTAAAAGAGCAAAACAGGATGTTGATGATGCAATCCAAATATTTGGAAATGAGATAGGCATTCACTACATCCGGTTTCACTTCGCGCCGTGAAAAAGCAGGATTCTGAAATGTGGATACGGCAAATCGCCGGGGATAGATAAGAAAAACCTGCAATGCGCGAAATGCGCACCGCAGGTGAGGACGGGTGAAATCATAAGGCCGGCTTTTATTCTTTTTCTTTAATCGGTATCAGCAAATCCATCTGGAATCTGTTTTTATCGAAGTTCTTTAAGTGATACTGATTAAAATAGTTAAAATGCTCCTCCAAAAGACCGTCCATACATTCGGGGTCGCCAAGGTTGAGCATGAATTTGTCGCTGGCTTCCACCCATGCCCAAAGCCAATGCCATTTTTCAAATTCGCCGAACGTGACGGTATGCGCCGCATATAGCCCGCCGGCATACGCTTTCTTTTGAAACGGCGCTTCCACCGTCATGTTTTCCGGTATTGTTACCCAATGCTCATAACCGTGATCGTCTTCGTTCGATCCATTCGGGTGGTTGAACCCGTAATGCCGAAAATCAGGTTTGCGTTTCGCTAAGTCCGTTTTTTGCATAAATTCCCGCAGCAAGGCCGTTGCCCTGTCCTCCGGCCTGTTTCCAACACAGTGGATTGACGCGACAGTTGCAGGCGGCAGATATATGATCCGCACCGCACATCCTTGTCGGTCAGCTTGTTCATTTGCTTTGATGCTCTGTGAATTCTGTTCATCATTTTATTCTCCTTCACATTCCTCTGAATTAGGGAGAGGGATTCGGCAAGTTTCATCACGGATTTGTCCGTCAGCAGGTTTAGGTTCACGCGCACGGCGGCGAGTTCTTCGATTTTGGCCACTAAGATTGCGAGAGCCGATTTAGATAGAAGGCGCATCCTAATCCACTGGTAAGATAGGATTCGGATGATTTTTTTGTAGGCGCGTCTGTCCGGCTGAACCGCAGCTATGACCGCGGATCTTCGCCGCTCTGCGCTACTATTATGCCGCTGGTATATTTGCCCTCACGCACCGCACGTTGGCATTGAATCCCCACAGAATAAAACACAGATATGTCTTTCGACATATCTGTGTTTTTGCTAAGGTGGGATAAAAAACGCCTTGGCGCTGGACGCTTATTTGACAAAAAACCCCGCGGTGCGCGACATGCCCACCGCGGGGTTGGCGGAGAAGGGGAGACTCGAACTCCCGCGCCGGTTACCCGACCTACGCCCTTAGCAGGGGCGCCTCGTCACCAACTTGAGTACTTCTCCATGGTAACATCTAAAAAGGATGAAATTGTATATATCAAACGAGAAAGGCTTCGTATCACTTTCTGGCGGAGAGAGTGGGATTCGAACCCACGGTGCCTTGCGGCACGACGGTTTTCAAGACCGTTCCGTTATGACCACTTCGGTATCTCTCCATGCGGGACGGAAGCTATCATAACACAATTTGCTATGCTTGTCAACAGCTTTTTATGAATTTTTCAAGATCAAAACAGCTTGCGCCTGCCCCAACTCACAGACGGGGCAGGCGCGTTTTGCTTGCTCGTTATTCAGCGAGGCGATAGCCGTTGTTGAGCTTGATTTTGCCTAGGAAAGGCACCTTAATCACGCCGTTGAAGGTGTCGCCTGCGAAAGTCAGCGCAACGTCGATATCCTTGCCGGGCAGCATCTCAACATTGGCGATCGCATGTAGTGTGTCATCGTTTTCCTCTTTGATCTCCTTGATCTGGAATTCTGGAATTGGGCCATCCATATGAAGCTCGAAGCCATATTCCCCGCCGTTGTCTGTAATGGTGAACTTTACGTCCCCCTTGAAGAACATGGTGTCCACGTGGCAGCCCCAGTTACCAATACCAATCATTTTGTTTGCTCCTTTGCATTTGGTTTATATTGCGAACGTGTTGAAATAAGGGGATTTCAACGTTCGTTACGCGGCTTTGTAAATATATAAAAATTTTATTGGAAAATAGAAAGCGAAAGCAACCAATATAAAATATCGTATAGATAATTCAGCGGTGTTTTGCAGGTTCCCTGCGGCAGAAAAGCATTCACTGCCAGCGTAGGCGGGTTGACAAAATCTACCCTGTGCATACATGAATATGCTTGTTAATTTTTCTGATTATAGCATATTGCGTTTGGAGAACTTGCTAAACATCAGTTGAATTTCAAAAAAATTTTATCATATTTTATTGTAATGAGATTGCATTAATCCGAGTTTATAGTATAATTCATTTATAAATGATGAAATTATTCTGAGTGGAATGGGGCTGAAGTATCGTGGGATATAAACAGGCGGTCGAAATGCGTTGGAGAATGGCGCGGGAGAATGCGCTTCTTCTGCGCTCCCTTTCCAGCGTGCCGGTGCGTGCCATCACACGGGCAGGGGAGGAGATGTTCGCTGAGGGCTGGCCAAATCTGCCGGAGGGCTGCGCAGAGGCTTTGGTGACCCCGCTTTTGCACCGGGAGGATAGCAATTGTCTGCCGCGGCTGCGAACCTCGCCCGTTTTTGGCGCGATGGCCAGCATCGGCGTGCGGGAACTTGGGCGTGCGATGGGAACGCTGCTGATTGGGCCTGTGTTCCCAAGCGAGCTCAATGAAACGGCTGTTTCACATATACTGGCTCCTCTTGAGATAAGCGTGGCGCAGAAAAGTGCCCTGATTGCTTACTACCGCTCTATCCCTGTGCTGGATTGTCGTGCTCTGATTGATGGGGCGATCCTTGCATATAATCAAATGTATGGCGAACATATTATGCTCTCTCAGTTGATGGATCAAAAGCGTCTTTTGCCGGAGGCGCCGTTGGAGCGGGCACGGCCCTTTTTGCACCATGAGGAAGAGCCGCGCCTGTTCAGCGAGCGGCTTCAGGAGCGGCTGATGCATTGTGTGCAGGAAGGGGATCCACGGGCGTTGAAGCTTCTCCTACAGGAACTGCCGCGATGGAATCTTGCCACCTTTGCGCATGAACCGCTGCGTAGCCTGCGCAATCAGATAATCGCCATCGGAGCGCTTGCCTTTCAGGCGGCGGTGCAGGCGGGGGTAGGCTGGGAGGAGGGCTGTGGTCTCTATGAATATTATATCCTTTTTTGCGAAGAGGTTGGCGAGCAGGAGGCGCTCATCAGCCTGTTTGCCCGCATGCTGATGGATTTTGCCAGCCGCGTTCAAGCACTTAAACAGGCGAATTATTCCACAACCGTACATTTGTGCATGCAGTATGTGCAGGAGCACCTTTATGAACGCATCCGTGTAGAGGAGGCCGCGGCGAGCGTGCAACGCAACCCAAGCTATCTCACACAGCGGTTCCGGCAGGAGACGGGCATGAGCGTCACCCAATATATCCAGCAGCAAAAAATTGAGGAGGCAAAGCGCCTGCTGCAAACGCCGGGCAGCGGCAGCATCTGGCTCCAACTGGGCTATTGTGACCAAAGCCACTTTGACCGTGCGTTTAAAAAGGCCGTGGGCATGACGCCGGGCGCCTTCCGGCAGAAATACCTACGGGCAGATTCGTAAAAGTAAAAGGATACACTGCAAAGTTTTGGCGGCGCATCCTTTTGATTCCCTCTTGAACGGCTAGCCTGATTTTTCTGAAAACCGAACGGAAATGGAGACGATGCATTCCCGCAAACGGCAGCGCAGGCGGGCATGTTTTGGCGTTGCAGCCGCAACCGGCACAACATGCAGCCGATTTTGGCAGGCGATCTTCAGGCAGCGCGCTACATGAAAATCATTCGTGACAAAGGCAATGGTTTCTGTTTCGTCCCAGCCCTCACGGCTTTCCAACAAGTGTTTGCATAGGGTGAAGTTTTCTGCGGTTGAGCGCGCCTGATCCTCAATTAAAATCCGCTCCGGAGCGATTCCCTTCGCGCACAGCCCTTTTTGGATGACGGCCGCCTCGCTTGTTTGCTGCCCGGCCCGAAAGCATCCGCCGCTGGCAACCGCTATGGTTTGCGGATGCAGCTTTAAGTATTGTGCCGCACGGTCAATCCGCGTTTGCAGGAGCTGCGTGGGTTGATCCCCACGCACGGTACAGCCCAAGATGAGCAGATATCGGATTTCCGGCCGTTGCAGCGAAGAGGCAGTCTGTTTGTCCATTTTACCGTCCCCATTTCTGAAGAATAAAATCGTTTAATTCATCCTATGCCCGCGCACCGGCCATTATGCAGAGAAAAAGCAGAACGGGCGGGGAGGCGCTGCGCCGCCTGTTCCCGCCCGTACAGATTCTGTTGTCAAGTCAGTCCAGTATTTCAGCCATCATGCCGGGCACAGCGCCAGCGGCATTGGATTCATCGGTATCAATATGCATAGCAAGCGCATATTTTTCGCTGACGCGCACGACAACGTCCCCAAAGACTAGGGAACGCCCATCGGATTCCACCTTAACGGATACAATCTGCTTATCCTGTAAGCCGTATTGCTCAGCGTCAGCCGGTGTGGCATGGATGTGGCGTTTTGCAATGATAACGCCGTCCTGAAGCTCTACCTCACCCTTTGGGCCGACAATTTTGCAGCCTTCGCTGCCTTTCAGATCGCCCGATTCACGCACAGGCGGCTTCAAGCCGATAGAACGGGCGTCCGTAGCAGAGAGCTCGACCTGGGTTTCCGGGCGGACCGGGCCGAGAATCGATACGCTGGGGAAACTGCCCTTTGGGCCAATGACCTGGATACGCTCGTTCGTGGCAAACTGGCCGGGCTGGGAAAGGTCTTTTTTATGGGTCAGCTCATAGCCTTCGCCAAACAGGATGTCGAGCACCCTGCGGCTCAAGTGGGCATGGCGCGCGGAAGTTTCAAGCAATACGCTTTTTTTCATCGTTTATTTCCTCCAAAAAATACATTTCTTTCTTCCTATTTTACATCAACCGCCGGGAAATAGCAACGTTAAATCTTAGATATCGCTCTACAAATCCCAGCGGATGTGCTATACTGAATGCATTCAAAACAGAGGAAAGGCGCTGAGATGCATATGTATGAAACCTGGGAGTCATTGGAAACAGCATGTTTCAGTTGCCACAACTGCCCGCTGGGGGAAACGCGGACCAAGCTGGTTTTCGGCGTGGGCAGCAGGAGAGCAGGCGTGCTTTTGATCGGCGAGGGCCCGGGAGAAAATGAGGATTTGCAGGGCGAACCGTTTGTAGGCCGCGGCGGGAAACTGCTCGATCAATATTTGGCTGTGGTTGATTTGGAACGCGGCAAAAATATTTACATTGCCAATATGGTAAAATGCCGTCCGCCGAAAAATCGCGATCCGCTGCCTGCCGAGCAGGAGGCCTGCCTGCCTTGGCTACGCGAGCAAGTGCGCCTGCTTCGGCCAAAGATTATTGTTTGCCTTGGGAGAATTTCTGCACAACGCCTCATCGATAAGAATTTTCGTGTCACCAAGCAGCACGGTCAATTTATGGAAAAAAACGGCGTGTGGATGATGGGCACTTATCATCCGGCTTCGCTTTTGCGCAACCCGCAGCAGAAGCCGGAGGCATTGGAAGACTTTATTGCGCTGCGGGAAAAGATTTGGGAGGTTTGCCCGGAGACATATGAGGATACGGCCGCTTTCTCAGATGAAAAGGGCTGAATCGCATTGATAGCACGGAGGAAAAGAAAAAGGAGCGCATTGCTAGTGCTGCAACGCGCTCCTTTTCTTTGTATCAGCTTATTGGTTATAATAGGTCGATTTCTCTTTGCAGGGAGCGGGATACATAGCTGCCGCCGAATTTTAGAAAACCCGCCGCCTTGGAGAGCATCCCAGGGTGTGCAAGCCTGCGGTCTTTTTCTGTGATCCAAAAATCAAATTCCCGTTTTTTAAGCGTGTCATACAGCGGCGCGGCTGTCCGGCAGGCGGGAAGATCTGTGCCGCTTGCAGCCAGAAGAAGGAGGTTTTGATCGAGCGGGAGGGTAAAGGATTTCGCTCCCGCTGGAATTTCGAACGTATATTTGAAAAAATACGCCTGCTCGCCGTAGCTATCCGCATCGCCTCTATGGAGATGAGTCGCATTCCAGGCAAGAACGGTCTGCTTAATCTGCCCAGTCTCCTGCATGCCGTAGAGATCCCATTTTCCAACCGCCTCCAGGAGATCATGCACGGTAAATAGAAAGCCGGTTTTGCCGATGGTCAGCGCGGTGCGCCGATCACCGCTGAGTGAGGCCATCATCAGGCTCAGATATTTTGCGCCCTCCGGGATACTCAGTTTTTGCCCACGGCAGATCACAGCATTTGCCGCCAAATCCTCTTTGGGGCCAGTCACAAAGCGCACGCCGCCGCAGCGGATCTCCGATGGGAAACGCTCTGCGGGTAGGGCTACAGGGCAAGCAGTGCCGCAATCCGCCCGATTGCGGTTAAAAGAAAGGAGATCCGTATCGTAAGGCAGCTCGATTGGCATGCTGTGCTTGAGCTGGCCGCACACCGGAGCGGGCGCGAGCGTTAGGGCAAAGGAGCGCGGTTCAAAGGCCTTTAGGTCAAATTGCAGCACGCCTCCCTCCAGCAGGAATTCCCCCTCCTCCCGCGGTTCCTCAGAGGCATAGATTTCTCGTGCAGATGCAATCCCGGCCCCAAGCTCAAAACGGAGCTTTGTGTGGGTTTTTCCTGCACCTTCATTGAAACGGATAATGATCTCATCAGAATCCTGCGCTTTTTTAAGCGCACGCACCAATATATTTTCTTCGCTAATCCTGCCAAAGGAGAATTCGCGGCCTAGGGCACCCGGATGCTTTTCCACAAGAAAGGCGTTCATGGGCTGGTTAAAGCGCGCGGCCGCCATCTGTGTGCCGTTTTCATAGCCGCCCATATGGCCGAAAATACCGAAGCTGTAGCGGTTTAGGCCAAGATCCATCGTATTCTGGCCGCTTTCATCGCGGTAGGCGGATTGTGGGGTGTGAATGCCGGTCAACCGCAAGCAGTTGTCAAGCGGCTTATCCCAACCGTATTTCGAATCGCTCAGGATGGATACACCGCAGCTGCCATCCACCTTTGTGATATCCGCCCACATTTGTGCGGGCACCTCATAGAGCTTCGGTGTATTATTGCCGCGCTCAATGACGCCAAGGCCAAGGTCATAGCTTGCTTTGGGGTTGGATACCGCCAGCGGAAACTGCGTTTTGAGCAAGCTGCGCATATTGCGCCATTCGATCTCGTTATAAACCTCCACCGTATCGCCTCCGGCAGACAGGGAAATAACCTGACGGAAGGTCGAGGGGCCGCACACACGCAGCGTTTCGATCGCAACGCGGGCGGGGCCGTTCTCCAAGATGGTGAATTTAGGCGCACGCGCATACGCTATCGGCTTTGTCATCACTTCAACGAAATCAAGCTCCCATGCGGGCCAGTGCGTGCTGCCCAAGTAGTGGTGGACGCCCATGCGGATGGGGGCGGTAAGCAGGTCCATCCCAACCTCTTTATCATAGATGCTGGAGATATCGCCGTTATGGTCAAGCGTGAGGCGGTAACGCTCGTTTTCCAGCAGCTTTTCCTGCGCGCGTAAACGCGTTTGGATGGGGCAGGGCTCCCCGGACTCCCGCACATCATATACGGCATAGCCCATGGAGGGAACGCTTGCGATGAATACAATTTTTAGAGCCTCGCCGTTGCGCGAAAGCACCTGCGCAGGCACTTCTGACCCATTCAGATCGTAAACACGAAGATACTGGCAGTTTTCAGAAACGGGAATAAAAGCCGTGACCGGACCAATGCGGTTCTCACTCCCTTGGAGGGGATTGTTGACGAGCAGGGCCGTGCCCTTGACAAAAGAGGTATCCATCAGAGTGGATACGGCGCCCACGCTTGCGCGGTATTCTTCTGCAAGCTCGTTGAGCGAGAGGATATAATCGTTCCAATTGCGCTGGTAGCAGCGCATTAGAGAGGTGCCGGTGAGGTCATCGTGGAACTGATGGGCGATGATCCGTTTCCATGCGGTATCCATTTTCTCCTGCGGGTAGTCGGCCGCCCCCAGCCACATTGCCGCCGAGGCGCTGCGTTCTGCCGCATCCGCCAGCTGTTCCGCGCGACGGTTCCACCGCTTGCCGATTGCGCGCGAAGTGTAAGAGCCCACGCCATGATCAGTGGAAACGAGCTCTGTGTTCCAGAAGGGGAGGCTAGCCTTTTGCTCTGGCGTCAGCTCCGCTTCCATATCACGGAAAACCTGATCGGCCGGCGCGCTGAGCACATCACTTTTTTCCGTTTTGTTTTCCGAGAGCTCCTGGCAGACGGTGGCGACGGATTCCTCCTTTGGGGCTCCTCCGCAATCCCCCGTTCCGTGAAAAATATAGGTAAAGGGGAGGTTATACTTTTTGAGATTCGCCTTGAGCTTTTGTGAGACGGCACGGTTTTTGCGCACCTTGTCAAGCTCCGCCACATAGCTGCGCGCGTCGAGAGAGGCATAGATCCAGCGGCCATCCACCCCGTACCAACGGCCTAGATCAAAGGGTATGCCGAAGGCCGAGCTCCAGGTCAGCTTTTGCGTGGTAAAGCCGGAGAGGTTTGCGTGCCGTGCAATGCTCGGCAGCGCCCAGCCGAAGCCGAAACAGTCCGGCAGGAAAATATCCGTGCTGCGTTTGCCGAACGTTTTGTCAAAATAGCTGTTCCCATAGAGGATGTTGCGAAAGAGCGCTTCCGGAGAAGGAATGTTGACATCCCCGTTTTCATATGCGCTCCCGGTCACATTCCACCGCCCCTGTGCAACATATTCCTTCAGCTTTTCAAATTCTTCCGGATAGTATTCCTCCATCAGTTCATAGCGGTAGCTCCCCTCAAAGCTAAAGCGGTAATCCGGGTATTTCTCAAAGAGCGCAAAATTATCCCGTAGGGTAGCGGGTATGTATTCGCGCAGCGTTGTTTCGAAATCCCAGTTCCAGGAGGTATCCAGATGGGCGGTGGCAACGGTGTAAATGCGTGGCTTTAGGTCCGACATGGTTATGACCATCCCTTTCTTGTGCAAGGCTGCGGCATGATGTGGCTTTGCACAGCCAAAATTTTAAGTGGAATTTATGATCGAAAAGCACCATACGCAGTTCGGAAGGGTTATCTTTCCGATGTTTACTCCGCTTCCTTATTTTCCAATGTGTCAAGCCAAGCGTTCACCTGCGCGTCGGATGGCATACGCCAATCCCCGCGCGGAGAAAGGCTGACGGAGCCCACCTTTGGGCCGTCCGGCAGGCAGGAGCGCTTAAATTGGCTCTGGAAAAAGCGCGTTAAAAACAGCCGCAGCCATGCCGTGAGTTGCTGTTGGGTATATTGATCGCCAAAAGCGCGCTTGGCAAGAAATAGAAGCTTCTGGGGATTTGTGCCGAAGCGGAGAAAATGATAGAGAAAGAAATCGTGCAGCTCATAGGGGCCGATCTTCTCCTCTGTTTTCTGTGCGATTTGGCCAACCTCATCCGGTGGCAGGAGCTCTGGGCTGACAGGCGTGTCGAGCACCGAGCGCAGCACACGCGCGGTACGTGCATCCGCCTGGGCGGCAAAATTCTCAACCAAATGGCGCACAAGCGTTTTGGGCACGCCGCAGTTAACACCATACATACTCATGTGGTCGGCATTATAGGTGCACCAGCCAAGGGCGAGCTCGCTCAAATCCCCCGTTCCGACGAGAATGCCGCCCTCCTTATTGGCGAGATCCATCAGGATTTGTGTGCGCTCACGGGCCTGCGTGTTTTCATAGGTTACGTCGTGCAGAACGGGATCATGGCCGATATCCGCCATATGCTGTAGGCAGGCTGGGCGGATATCAATTTCCCGGAAGGTCGCACCGATGCACTGGATAAGCTCTACCGCGTTGTCATAGGTGCGGTCTGTTGTGCCGAAGCCCGGCATAGTAACGCAAATAATGTTGTTGGTCGGCAGCTTTAAAAGCTCCATCGTCCGCACAGAGACAAGTAGCGCGAGCGTCGAATCAAGCCCGCCGGAAATGCCGAGCACCAGCTTCTGCATCCCGGTGTGGGAAAGCCGCTTGGCAAGCCCCGCCGCCTGAATCGAAAGAATCTCCCGGCAGCGTTCCTCCCGCTTAACGCGGTCATCCGGCACAAAGGGGTGTTTATCATAAGCGCGGTTGATCTGTGCTTCTTCCAGGGCGGGAACCGGCGCGTCGATCACTCGGTAGGCTGGTGGAGGGACGAGGGTGGCGTTATCCGGGAAGCTACCATTTTGCCTGCGCTGGGATAAAAGCCGCTCCAGATCGACGCAGGCAACCGCTTCGCTGCCCTCTAGTAAAAAGCGGGGGCTGTCTGCGAGGAGCGTGCCGTTTTCCGCCACTGTGCATGCGCCGGCAAAGACGAGATCTGTCGTAGATTCTCCAACGCCTGCGGAGGCATAGGCATAAGCGCACAGTGCTTTGGCGCTCTGCTGTGCAATCATGGCGCGGCGATAGTCATTTTTTGCAACCGCTTCGTTGCTGGCGGAGAGGTTGACGATCACATTTGCTCCGGCCTGTGCCATCCGTGTACTGGGCGGCAGAGGAACCCAAAGATCCTCACAAATTTCAACGCCAAGCACCGCGCGGTCATTCAAGCGAAAAAGCAGGTTTCCAAACGGAATATCCTCTCCTGCAAAGCGGATCGTTTCCGCCTTTGCCTGCTCTGCCGAGACAAACCACCGCTTTTCGTAAAATTCCTGGTAATTCGGCAGGTAAGTCTTTGGTACAAAGCCGAGGATTTTACCACGGTGCAGAACGGCAGCACAATTATAAAGAAACCCGTCTACCCGTAAGGGAATGCCTATGACGATCACGGTAGAAAAGCCCTTCGTCTGCTCCGCAAGGCCGAGCAGCGCCTGTTCGCAGCTGTCAAGCAGCACATCCTGCCCAAATAAATCGCCGCAGGTATAGCCAGAGAGGCAGAGCTCCGGCAGCACGGCCACCTGAACGCCCTCTTCCTGTGCATGGCGCAGGGCGTCCAGCGTATAGATTGCATTTTGTTTTGGGTTGGCAACACAGGTGCGCGGGCTGAAAGCGCCGATTTTTAAAAAACCGAAATCCATAGAGAAACCTCACAACGTTTATTAATTTACAGCATTTAGTATATACTCTTGCGATGAGAAAAACAACAGATAAACCGGCAAACAACAGCAAAAATAAAACCGGTTGAGTTTTGCCGTATCTAGGAGCAAAAAGGAACAGACGGCCCCGGATGGACCGCCTGTTCTTTGGAATAAACGTAGGCTTAGGATTCCTCTTTTACGAAAGTTTCTGCCAGTTCATAGAAATCCTTCTCCGTTTTTATCTGTTTGCCGCAATCACGCAGTTTTTCCCGCGCAACGCTCGGGAGGGAGAGAAAATATTCGTTTACCCCGGCATCTTTTTTCAAAAGAGAATTTAGCCCACCTGCTAATTTAGGATCTGCCATATGATCATTCCTTTCGAGCCAAATGAGAACTGATTTGCTCCGTCAACCTCTTCTGCATCTGTTATGGCCGGGAACGGTTGCTTTTATGCGTTGGCTATTTGCTGTTTTTTGTGTGAGAAAATAACGGTGTACATAATCTTTGGTAAGCTGGAATACCTCTCGGCTTAAAATCGTGATAGCAATCAGGTTTGGGATTGCCAGCAGGGCGTTAAACGTGTCGGATAAGCTCCATGCGAGCTCCATCCGGACCGTACTGCCCAGAAGGACGACGGCGGCAAACAGAATTTTATAAAGGGGAACAGCTCGGTCGCCTAATAGGTAGGAAACGGCTCTTTCCCCATAATATGACCAGCCGATGAGCGTGGCAAAAGCGAATAATACAATTGAAATGGCAATGAATTTTTCGCCGGCAGCACCGAATACTGTGGCAAAGGCGGCGGCGCATAGGGCGGTGCCGCTGTACGCGCAGGAAGGAGCCCAAACCCCTGAGGTGAGGATGGCGAGCGCGGTGACAGTGCAGCATACAAGCGTATCCGCAAACACCTCAAAAATGCCCCACATGCCTTGCTCGACCGGCTCCTTTACATCCGCATCGCAATGGACGATCACGGAAGTGCCGAGCCCAGCCTCATTGGAAAAGACGCCCATTGAAACGCCGGTGCGCAGTGCGCGGGCCATGCCGTAGCCCGCTGTTCCACCTATGGCAGAACGAATGGAAAAAGCCTCTGAAATAATACCGCCGACCGCCTGCGGAAGGCGGCGAATATTTATCAAAATTACAGCGCAGCCTGCTGTTAAATACAGAATTGCCATGATGGGAACTAGTTTTTCCGTCACGGCGGCAATGCGTTTGATACCGCCGAGCAAGATAATTCCAATCAATATGGCCGCCGCTGCTCCTGTCACTTTGGGGGATACGCCGAAGGCGTTTTTCATAGCCTGCGCCATTGAATTGCTCTGCGAGAGGTTGCCCATGCCGAAGGAGACGGGAATACAAAGGGCTGCAAAGAGCAGAGCCATCCATTTGCAGTGAAGCCCTTTTTCCATATAGACCATTGCGCCGCCTACCCAGCGATTTTTTGCATCCGGATAGCGGTAGCGGATGCCGAGCGTTTTTTCCGCAAAGCTTGTCATCATGCCGAGAAAAGCGGAAGCCCACATCCAGAAGATCGCGCCCGGGCCGCCTGTAGAAAGGGCGATAGCAACACCGACGATGTTGCCGGTGCCGATTGCGGCGGCGAGTGCGGTGGAGAGTGCTTGGAACGGAGTGATGGAATGGGCAGGTAGCTTCTGCCTGCCTCCCTTCCTGGCGAAGAGGCTGCCGACCGTCAGGCGCATCCATTTGGATAACCAGCGGACCTGAAAAAAACGTGTGCCGACCGTGAACAGAAAGCCGACCAGCAGAAAGCAAAGGAGCATCCCCCGGCCCCAAAGGATGGAGTTGAGCATTTGATTCAGATTGGAAATTGTATTTGTAAATGCCGCCATGGATAGCCTCCAATTCAAACATGTTGTGCACATGATACTTGCAATAATTAAGAAAAGCTTATTTCAGAATGGATGGTAAGGCGAAACGGCATTCATCTCAATCCACGCACCCGCGTGGGGCGCTACCCTTCTGGTTTAATCCCATATTACGCACACTTCGACTTGAATATCACCTATATAGGAGCAAATTTGTATTCTCTTTATTTACCTACCTATGTGAAAGTGTGTTCTATATATATGCATGAGCAAGCCTATATTATTATTGCCGATGCCTCATCAATTGTATGAGATGTAGCGCGCTGTGTCGGATGCGACAAAACAGGATTTCTATACAATATTCGTGAATCGGCAGACTTATTTCGGCATGCCTGTTTCAATCCACGCACCCGCGTGGGGTGCGACATCGCTGCGCAAATTCTTTTTGCACCGCATTTGGATTTCAATCCACGCACCCGCGTGGGGTGCGACGGTACGGCGATCTTTTGCGGCGCTCAGGGATCGGGATTTCAATCCACGCACCCGCGTGGGGTGCGACACATTCGTCACCACACCGCAGAGGTCGAGGATATAATTTCAATCCACGCACCCGCGTGGGGTGCGACATCGCTGCGCAAATTCTTTTTGCACCGCATTTGGATTTCAATCCACGCACCCGCGTGGGGTGCGACGGTACGGCGATCTTTTGCGGCGCTCAGGGATCGGGATTTCAATCCACGCACCCGCGTGGGGTGCGACACATTCGTCACCACACCGCAGAGGTCGAGGATATAATTTCAATCCACGCACCCGCGTGGGGTGCGACAGCAAAAGTTTATAAAATAATATGCAAAAAGAAATAGAATATATCAAAACTCGTCTCAGATCATTTTTTTGATGCCTTTCATGAACAAAATTGTTCCATTTAATACTTATAGATGCTTTTTACTGGTGCGAATCTTCTTCTGCTTTTCTGTTCGCTTTTGGTTCGCACCGCGTTGCGAAGGGCTATTTTTTTAAATAATCAATGGTTCTGTGACGTCAAAGGACGGCTTCGCCCCCACATGTTTCACCTTGGTCTTATAGTTGTTGCCGAGATAATAGAAACGCAGGCTGTCTGTTTCCGGATCGATGATCTGCTCCAGCTTATGTTCCACTTCACGGCAGATCGCTGCATCTAAATGGCATTCAAAAACAGAATTTTGGACGCGTTGGCCATAATTAACACACTGCTTGGCAACCTTCCGGAGCCGCTTCTTTCCGGCGGTTGTTTCTGTATTAACATCATAGGTGATCAGCACAAGCATAAAGTATCTCCTTCGCATTGGGATCGTTGAAGCGATAACCGCAGCCGGCCCTGTTGCTGGATTCATCGTGGAGATGCCGCTTATTTCCATAGAAACGGCGGGTACCCGTCGGTATCGCCGCGCAGATAACGCGCGAATAGCATCGCCTGCGCATAAGGCACCAAGCCCCAGGCTATCTTTTCTCCTAGGAAAGGGTGCACGATGGTTTCCTGCTTTTTGCTCTGCCAGGCAGTTAAAATCGTCTTTCGAGTCTCGTCATCCATCAGCACAGCGCCGTTTTCTTTTTGATGGAATCCCTCTGGCTTTACCATGCGGCGGTTGATAAGCGTGAGGACAAGGCGATCCGCCATGACACCGCGCAACTCCTCCATCAAATCGAGAGCGAGCGACGTGCGGCCGGGCCGGTCACGGTGCAAAAAGCCGACGTATGCATCAAGCCCGACTGCCTCCAGAGCGGAAGTGGAATCATGCGCAAGCAATGTATAAACAAAAGAAAGCATTGCATTCACATTGTCGAGAGGTGGGCGGCGGTTTCTGCCGGCAAACCTGAACGCCTCCTTTTGCTGAAGGATCAGGTCATCCAATACAGAGAAATACCGAGCGGCTGCCTCGCCCTCCACACCCCGCATTTCCTCCAGCGTGGAAGCAGATTCCAAGCGCCCGATGGACTCTGCCAGAAAGGCAGAGGATTGCTTGAGTTTCTCCACATCAAGCCGCAGGGCGTAGTCACGCGCTGCCCGTTCGAGGATCCAGCGGCTGTTGTGAACCTTGGCGAGCAAAAAGTTCCGCGCAAGATCCGCACTGGCCGATTCGCTGTCCGATAGGCGGTATTGCGTTTTACGCAGAAGCACATTCCCTTGCTCTTCGCCCACGATCCGAGCGAGAAATTTTCCATTTTGCGTTAAAAAACTTAGCGCGATTTTCCTCTTTGCGCAGGCTCCCATCAGCGCAGGGCTTGCGCCCGTGTAGCCGAAGGCGATGATACTCTCCAAATTATGGAGGGGAATCCGCCGAAGCTCCACATCTTTTTTGAGGATTACGACGTTTTCCCCATCCAGAGCCAAATAGGTATCCGGCGTGGTGACAAACAGGGTGTTAGAAAGCTGTTTCACAGCGTTGCCCCTTCCTTTTGAGATGGCTCTTCGTGCAAAGCAGCCTGGAGATATGCCTGAACGGACTGCTTCTGGCAGAGCTTTGGCAGGCACAGGCCGTTCAGCGAACAGGCCCGGCAGCTCTTTGTGGGCTTCACGCGCGGTGTGTATTGCCTGCGGTAATCGTCATGCATTTCCCGCAGCATAGCACGGACTTTCTGGCGAAGCTCCTCCTCCAGCAACACCTTGCTGCGGCGGTTGGGCTCACCGTAATAGAGATAGGCCTCTGGAATATCGCAGCAGAGCATCTCCTCCAGGCACATAGCCTGGCAACAGAGCTGTAGCCGATCCGCATCGGTTTCTTTGGGGCTGCCGCGTTTGTACTCCACGGGAATGGGAAGCCACTTGCCTCCCCGGCCAAAAATTGGAACACCATCCGGCGAAGCGTGTAGCTCCACCACATCGCATACGCCATTGACGCCGAGCGTGCGGGATTGAACCGCCATGCCGCGGGAGATTAGCACAGTTCCCCGCTTTTCAGTGAAAAAGGCGTCGTGTGCATTCTCGTGTAAGATATGCCCTTCCACCGTGCGCAGATTTTCCTGCCACTGCTGTTCAATATGGATCAGCGCCCATTGCCTTCGGCAGAAGGCAAAATGCTGGAGCCCCGAGATGGCGAGAAAGTCTTCTTCATGATACATTGTTAAATCATCCGCTCACAGGTAACGCCCGCGGGCAGAGAAGCCGTGTCTACCTGTACGTTATAATCGTGATAACCTCTCGGCGGGCAGGAAAAATCCTTATTTTTGACGGTTACGGTTTCAAACAGCTTGTAGGCTGGCGCGTTGCCCAATTCGCTATCGTGCCGGAAGACGATCAGCTCCCGCACTGCCATTTTGCCGCGTGCAGCGGAGCGGTCGGTTTCAAACATATTGATGATCGCTTTCCAGAGAAGTTGAAGGTCCTCCTCGGAAAATCCGGTCACCTTGCGGGCCAGATTGGCGGATATAAAGCCTTCTGCCCGATAGAGCGCATAGGGGACAATAAATTTGCGGCCCATCTCCGTGCCTTTGCGTTCTGCATCGGCCTCTGTGGTGATGGCTACGCGAGTAATGGTGACTTCCTGCTGGACGATCGGATCAATGCTGCGGGCAAAGCCGAGCTGGACGGGGCCGCGCACTTGGCCGCAGTTGAGCGCGGCTTTGACGAAAGTGGTCATCACCGCGCCAAAGGTGCGGATATCAAAAAATTCGCGGCACATAAAATCACGAATTTTACCGTCCAGATCCGGATGATCCTTTTTATTGAGCTTCTTCTCATCCACATTGAGGGCTGTGAAAGCTTCTCGGTCACTCTTATTGAGCGGCACGTTATCTTTGATGTAGATCCGGTAGCCGGGCTGGTCTTCGCAGGCTGTCTCTACAAAGTTGCGGATTTTGCGCTTAAGGCAGACGTCCGTGACAATGCCATGGTTGGTTTCCGGATCGATGCGCGGCATATTGCCTGCATCCGGGTCTCCATTGGGGTTGCCGTTTTCCACGTCGAAAAGAATCACAAAATCATACCTGTTCTTGATCGGCTCTGACATTTATGCTTCCTCCTTCACATCGCTGTCGCTTTTTTTCATATACCGTTTTTGCGTTTGCTGGTAATATCCCAACACAAAACTCCCCTGATCCTCTAGTGAAAAATGGGCGGGGAAAGGCGTGTCGGCAACATCCAGCTTATCGATCAGATCTTTGATCTGGTTGTCGAGATAGCACTTCAGCTTTATATCCTTAATCACCCGAATATGATGCCGTGATAATTTGATCAACGTGGGAAAAACGCTTCCCGGTGTTGCGCAGGCCGAGGTGAAATAGCGATCCTTGATGGTGGTATTGATGTTGGGATAGGCCTCCAACTGCGCTTTTTCCAAAATTGCGAACAGTCGGCCGAGCACATAAGCCTTGTTTTTGCTCTCCTCATTGATCGACACTTGCAAAACCTCCTTATATTCTTCCTCCCCGCGGTGTCGGCGGATGAGATAGCCCTTGATGATGGCGGCTCGGCCGCGTGTGATTTTTTTGATATGCCGCTCGGAATCATCCTGCTCGGCATGGATGCGGAGCATCACCGCATTCATCAATGCCTGCGGATAGGGGGCGCCGGTTAGGATGGAGCGCATGACCGCACCGCTAAGCAGATGGGAGCCGGATTTATCTTTGGCGTTGGGATTCACAGTTTCTCGCAGCAGCCAATAGGGGGAGAGATAAGGGAATTCATAGGGCGCCTTCTCAATTTCCATATCGCTGTAGTGTTGTTGAATATGTTTCAAAAAGTTCCCGAAAGAATCCTGTAGGAAAAAACGCACGGAGAGGCGAGCGGCATTCGGCGCAAGGCCAAGGATGTAGAAGGGCGTTTCGGGATTGACGCCCTCCTTGGGCGGAAGGCCCCGGCTGATTTTTTCAAGGATGGCGCACAGCATCTTTTGATTGTCTTCCTTGGGGTTCATTGCGGCGTTGAATAAAATCTGGAAATCCGGGTTTGCACTCTCCGCCCAGAACACAACGGTTGTGTCGCTGATGATCAGCCGGTGCTCCGAATTGGCCAGGAGCGCGTTGAGTGCTGTGACGTAAGCAAAAGCGGCATATTTTCCAACTGGTGCATTGAGCCCCTGCGCCTTGTCCCTGCCATAAGATTCATAGGCGCTGGAATTGAAGCTAACGAGATTGGCCCCCACGCTCTGCGCATCCTTTACGCCCCGGATTTTGCCGTGCAGGATGGCGATGGGCTGGCGCGCCCCCGTGACTAGGCAGGGCAGCTCAACGCCCTGCTCCTGCGCTGCACAGTAAGCTTCCCAGGCCTCCCGTAGGGCGGGAATACCCTGCGCATACTGATCATCCGCTTGAAAAATCAGGTTTCCTCCGGCGGTAAGCCCGGCCAGATGGTCCTTCACATAGCGGTTTTCAGCAGCCGCAGCCGGATCCCAGCGGTCGAAAAAGGCAAGAATTGCGCGCGCGGCAGGATGATCGACGCCGGATAGAATTTCCCGGTGCAGTTTTTTGGAAGCCTCAAAGCATTGAAGGGCACGCTTCGGATTTCCCTTAGTATCTAGGCCCAGCAGGTAAATGGCGTTGTCACACAGGAAGAAGGGGAGGATATTGACGGAGCGGGACTCTTGCTCCGGAACCTCCAGCAATTGTGCTGCATCGCCTTTTTTCTTCCCGTGTTCAACGGGTAGCCTTAGGGTCGTGATGCCGCAGAGCTCCCCCTCCCCAGAGAGTTCCAGCGCATAAGAGACTTTCCCGGTGCAGTAGCCTTGTTTTGGAAGCTTGTCCTCCGCAGCCATCATTTCATAGTATTTGACAAGCGCTTGCAGGATCATCGGATCACCTCGCAGGCGCCAACATCGATCACACCGTTTTTCATTACGGCGCGGAAAAAGGTGGGGTAGATATTTTCCGGGTCGGAATAGTCCATATCATAAAGCATAAACCCGAGATCCTTTTCCGGCTCGTTTTGATAATAGGTGGCAACAAATTCGCCTTCAAACAGCCGGAAATGCGCGGGAAACTCCCGACAGCCAAAGCAAGGCTGGTGATAGCACTGGCCCTCGCGCAGGCGGCGGCAGGCAATTGCATAATGCTTTTCCTTCGTATCCGTTGGGCCTACCTTGTCAGTCAGCTCAAAATGCGCGTCGATCACATAGCGAACGTCGTAAAGCACCATAGAGGCGCGCTGCTGAATCTCCGCCGAGGTGTTCAAATACGGCATGTCGCCGTTGTTTATCGCGCTGCGCACGCTGCTGGCGGAGATTTTTGAGGCGACCTCATTGCGCCGGATGTTGGTAAAGCGGATGGGGTTACACACTTGAATTCGATCAATTTTCCAGCGAATGGCTGGCTTCCAGTAGACTGCCTCGATCAATCCTCGCGCAGCGGATGGCGTGATCACATCGTAAGAAACGCGTTCCGCCTTCATCTCCGGGCGGGAAAAGAGAGCATAAGGCCCCCAGACCTCCACCCGAATGCCATATCCCATATGGCTCACTCCTTTCCAAAATGAATGAGTATATCAACTGAAGAGCCCGATCCCTCCTTTGCCGGACTGCATGGAGAGCCCGGTTTTTTCATCGTAGAGCGAAAGGTCGGTCAGAATGGCGATCTCATCGTCCAAAACCTCCAGTGCGCTGATGGCGTCCAGCGCCTCATAATGATTTTCATAAACCGAAACGCAATACGGCCCAATTTCCCGCATGAGCCTTTGATTGCGTTCCCCGCGCCGAAGCCGCTTGGCCAACTCCGCGACCGTTTTTTCCACAGGGATGAGAATGGTCCTCGTCTGTTCGTCAATCAGGTGGAATTCCTTTGCAACCGTTTCGAATGGGAAGAGAAACGCATTCTGAGCGCCTTCTTCGAAGCGGTTTACAATGTTTTTTTGATCCAACCCGTTCCCAGAATTTTTGTATAGCTTTCCAAAATAGCTGTGGATTGCCTCTGCGGAGGCGATGTCGGCATAGCGCTGGATCACAGAGAGTGCAACGTCTCTCGGCATTGCAAAAGAGGCCTGGCTGTTTTGATAGGCCTCCTCCGGCTGGAAAACAGAGACAATGCTCTCCTCCGCCGGGCGTTTTCCTTCCCGGTTGCAGCGGCCCGCCGCCTGAATGATCGAATCCAGCCCCGCTTCCGCACGATATACGGTGGGAAAATCGAAATCTACGCCCGCTTCGACCAGGCTGGTAGCGATCACGCGGCAGGGCAGGCCGTCTTTCAGCCGCCCTTTAATATCCGATAGGGCGGTAGTGCGGTGCAGCGGATACATCAGCGTGGTCAGGCAGAAGGTGTTTTCATCTTTGAGCGCCTCGTAAAGATCGCTGGCGTGCTTTTTGGTGTTGACGATGCAGAGCACCTGCTCTAATTCTCCCAGCCGCTCAATGAGCGCCTCGTTGGAGAGCGGGCCGATTGGCTGGAGCTCTGTGCGTTTGAAGAAGGAATAGAGGGCGGGCACATCCTCCATGATTTCTGTTGCCCGGATTTCCGGCGGGAACAGCTTTTGCAGAGCGGGCTGCGTGGCGGTGCACAGCACGGCGGTACAGCCGTAATTCTGGACGAGCTCGGAGATCGCACGGACGCAGGGGATCAGGTATTCCCGCGGCAGCATCTGCGCCTCGTCGAAGATGATGACACTGCCCGCGATATTGTGGAGCTTGCGGCAGCGGGAGGATTTGTTTGCGAAGAGGGATTCAAAAAACTGGACGTTGGTGGTGACGATAACGGGTTTGTCCCAATTTTCGGCGGCGAGGCGGCGCGGGTCGATTCGGTCGTCGCCATAATCGTATTGAAAATTGTGCTGATGCTCCAGCACGTTCCGATCGCCCAAAACCGTGCGGAATTCCTCTGCCGTCTGCTCGATGATCGAGGTGTAGGGGATCACATAAATCACGCGGCGCTGCTCATTGTGCTTGGCGTGTTCAAGCGCAAAGGCCAGGGAGGAGAGCGTTTTGCCGCCGCCGGTCGGCACGGTGAGGGTAAACAGGCCGCGGCCGTTTTCCGCCATTTGCAGGCAGCGGTTTAGAATGTTGCAGCGCATCCGGTTGAGATCATTTTGCGGATGATCGAATTTTTTTAAATATTGTGCCAGTTTGCCACGCAATATGGGAAGCGGTTCCCCCGGGTCGCGCGCGACGCTGCCGTTGGACATGAAGCGCTCCGTGTCGAGAAAATCGGCGTCCACCAGGCAGGAGTAAAGCATTCGAGTAAAGAAAGAAATGGTAAAGCCCGCTTTTCCCAACAGGCGCAGGGGAGGCTCCTGGGTTGGAAGCAGAGTGCTCGGATCGATTTCCTGGCGGAAAGCCTGATAATCCTCCACAGGGCGCTGTAACCGGGCGGATAGGGTTGATTCCGCTTCATGGTCGGCCGCGCTGCCCCCATCCGGCAGGCCGGTATGATGCCCCGCAACACAATAGGAGGCGATTCGCGCGTTGAGGGTGTTTGACAGCTCCCATACGAGCTGCGCGCCTGCTGTGGAATGGTCCACCTTGCCGCCTCCGTTTAAGATCCGCTCTCGAAACCCTTCGGAATACTTCCCGATATCGTGCAGCATGCCGAGGCAGCGGCCATATTCGCCACAGCCAAAAGGATTCGCAAATTCTTGCGCGCGGTTCGCTGTGCCCTTCAGGTGTTCAAGAATGCTTTGTTCCCGTTGCCCATCTTCGTTTTTATGTGCAATCCACATAGATTTTTTTCTTCCTTTTTACGTTATTATATTAGTTATCGTATCATAATATTGGCATAAAAGCAATATTTTTGATGGAAATAATCGGTTAACTGGTGTAATCTAGAAATTTAAAAGGAATAATGTAAAATATAATCCAGCAGTTTTTGGATTGGTTTACACAAAAAAGGGGATTATGAGAGTTTACGTTAGGCAAAGGAAACATAGCAACAGGCCGCCAGAGGCTCCTGGCGGCCTGTTGTGTTTTT